>MDTE01131984.1_pt1 | contig 69358 bp, 50 predicted proteins | sample 811231 | NCBI WGS metagenome assembly MDTE01 (sample SAMN05326651, study PRJNA326480) | marine metagenome | isolation source: seawater | place: Indian Ocean: Red Sea | collected 2010
AAGAATGCCGTAACTGACACAGCGTGCAATCGTGATCGACAGTCTCATGTAGGCCGTGCGTCACTGGCAATACAACGGCGGCCACTAAAAGAACACCGACCCAAACGACGGCGCGAATCTCTCTCAATGTCACTTGCTTTACTTTTACACGAAGTCTAGCGATTTTTCAAGGCACCAGTAATTGCGTTCAACCACGTCGGTCACAGTTTCCCGGTACGTCCGAATTGCTCAATACGCTCAAGATAAGGAGCGATATCAAGGCCTTGTTCTTGCAACCAACGATCCGAATAGTATGTATCTGTATACCGTTCTCCATCGTCGCAAAGTAGCGTAACGACACTGCCAGGTGTTCCCGACTCAATCATCTGGCTAATGAGGTCGAACACTGCGAAAGCATTAGTGCCTGTAGAACCACCGACTTTCTTTCCCAACAATCCTTCAACAAAGCGCATGCTTGCAATACTCGCCGCATCAGACACCGACATTACATCGTCAATAACATCTCTGATAAATGACCGCTCGACACGGGGACGGCCAATCCCTTCGATACGGCCGCCCATCTCCGACGTCAACGTATCATCTCCGGTCCGAAAATAATCAGCAAAAACCGATCGTTCTGGATCGGCAACGATTAGTTTCGGACGATGACCATCAAGTAAAAAATACCTAATGTATCGTCCAATTGTGGCACTGGTCCCTCCAGTACCAGCACCAACAACGATGTACCGTGGCACGGGATATTTCTCATGAATCAGTTGCTGGAAAATGCTTTCGGCAATGTTGTTATTGCCACGCCAATCCGTCGCTTGCTCAGCTCGTACGAATTGATCCATGTAATAGCCACCCAAGTCATCGCTCAATTGCATGGCACGATCATAAATATTTGCCGAAGAAGTCCGATTTATTTGGCCCCCGAGAAACTCAATTTCCTTGATCTTGTTTGGTGAAATGTCCTCAGGTACGACTGCTATAAAAGGCAGACTTAGCAACCGACAAAAATACGCCTCGGAAACTGCAGTGGATCCAGACGATGCTTCAATTATGGGTTGGTCTCGCCCAATCCACCCGCTACACAAACCGTGCAAGAAAAGTGAGCGTGCAAGCCGATGTTTCAGACTTCGTGTGGGATGCGTTGATTCATCCTTGAAATAAAGATGAATATCGTGTTCTTCAAGAAGAGGAAGCACACATTTCAATAAATGAGTATCAGACGACCTCGAATAGTCCGCCCTGATTTCCTTAACAGCCCATTGGATCCAAGCAGTATCGTCTCCGGACAATGTGCTGTTCAAAGGCCTAGCTCAGAAGTGCGCGTACACGATCCTTGGGTCGACCAATAATGGCAGTGTCCTCAGTCACAATCAGTGGACGTTGCAACAACTGTTTGTGCTTCACCAAAATATCGACTACCTGGTCTTCCGTCGCAACATCGTCCTCTCCGAGTTCTAGCTTCTTAAATTTTGAGTCGCGACGAACCAATGCAGTTGGAGGGTCTTCCAACTTAGCAATAATCGAACGTAATACTACCGCATCTGGAGGTGTCTTTATGTAGTTCACCTCCTCGAACTCCACACCCAATTCTTGAGCAATGCGCACGGCATTGACTGACGAGTTTCAATACTTATTGTGAAAAATCTGTACCTTCGCCATACGCTTAATCATAAGTCACCTTCGACACGAAAAGGATAACTCAAGGCATCAGAATCAAAAACACCTTAAACAACCGTCTCGTAGCACTGAAGAACTCATTCGCCGCGAAACCATGGCCACCATTCGCATTTCCTGCCAAAAAGGTTACCATCGCGATGATAAATAGAAAGCAGTTCTCGCCTCTAAATGCCGTGAACTGTGTATCGCTACCCTTATGATCAGTGAATCCGTTATTCGGCGTATGACACGACTTGCCAACAAACATGGCGCCGTTAATTTGTCTCAAGGGTTTACTGATGAGCCCCCTCCTTTTCCGTTGATCTGGAGTGCCGTCGCTACTTTACTCGGAGGAAACCGCGTTCAGGTTGATCGACTTAATGAAGCGAGATGTAACGATTTCGACAATCCTAGCGCCATACTTCGTGAACAACTCGCTCAATTTCAAGGACATTACGACGAATTCAATCAGTACTCCTATCCATTTGGGATTCCAGAACTTAGAAACGCCATCGCTTCATATACCCATCAGTGGATCGGACGACAGGTGAATCCAGACAGCGAAATAACTGTTGCTCTTGGCTCAACCGAAGGTCTTGCATCCGTGCTCTCGGCTTTAGGTAAACCTGGAGATAGCATCGTTATTTTTGAGCCATTTCATGAAATGTACCCATCACAGGCCGAGCTTTTCGGACTGTCACCCAGACCAGTTACACTTCGTGAAAACAATACCAATACCCACTGGCACTTCGATCCCGACGAACTACACCGGACAGCCAAGAATGCACGGTTTCTTATTTTAAACTCACCTCATAATCCAACGGGCATGGTCTTTGGAACGTCTGAGCTCAAAATCATTGCTGAAGTTGCGTTGGCGCACGATCTCATTGTCATTTCCGATGAAATCTACGAGCACATTATTTTTGATCGTATTCGGCACCAATCAATTTCAACACTGCCATTGATGAAAGAACGCACCATCATTCTTAATTCGATTTCAAAAACCGCTAACGCTACTGGGTGGAGAGTCGGTTGGGTTATTTCACCAGAACGATTTACCGAACGTATTCGTGCCGTGCACGACACACTGGTCATACAAGCACCTACGCCTCTTCAACACGCGACCGCGTGCTTACTTTCCGAACCAGAATCGTATTTCCTGACACTCGGCCCCCACTTTGCCCAAAAACGGAAGGTATTAACCGATGCACTTTCTTCTGTCGGCTTTCGCTTTGTCTTACCCCAAGGGGCCTATTACCTATTCGCAAATTTTAAAGAGGTGCCAGTCCTTAAAGACTTGTGCCCCATGGACGCCGCAATGCACCTGATCAAACAGATTGGAGTTGCCACTGTCCCAGGTGACAACTTCTACGCAAAAAGCCAGGATGGCGATCAGTATCTTCGCTTTGCGTTTTGTCGACACCTAGATACGCTAGCCATAGCTTCAGAACGCATCCAAGCATTAGCCTGACTGCCTAAATGCCTACGCGGTGTTACTGACGCGTCAACAACACAACGTTTCTCCCTCGATTTTTCTCGCACTGTTCACTACTGACATTCATTTATCCAGCTACTCAAGCTTTAACAATTCATCACTCTGTAACTACCGAACTGATTTTCAACGTACGACATCGCTGATGAATAGGTCGTGAGCACAGTCATCAGTTGAACGATGCACAGAAATGAAAAAAATAATGGCACGTCATTAATAGTCTCTGGCTGGACAATCAGAACCGCACCAACTACTCCAAGCGTGAAGACACCGATATTTAGTAGTGTCAGTATTACAACTGAGCCGAACCGGCGCTTCACGAAACGAGCAGCAACCACCACCGACCCAATCATGCTCAAGCGATCTTCCGCAAAAGTACGGATGGTCGCATAAGTGAATACAACCGTGCCCAACCCCAGAAATAGGACAATCAACAACAGGCAGAATGGTCTGACCACCGAAATCGAATCGCCTGAGTTAGAGCTCAGAATGTCCAGTCCAATGAAAAGTACAAGACCCTTGAGACAGAATTCAAGTAGTAAGAGACGCACAAACCGTAAAAAATAGCGCCTACACGATCGAATAAATAACCTGGTTTCCGAAACTTCTCGGCGCATGATTACTTCAAGTAAGCCACCGAGCAAAAAAACCCACCCTGTCGCATAGAATGGCCAGCTCCAAAAATACGGGGCGATACGTGCAAACGATAAAGGTTCCGGTTGAAAACTCGGTATCGCGTACTGCCGCACAAAGTTCCTGCTAAGCAAAATATTCAAATCGTCGATCGCCGGAACGGTAATCACTAAGCACAATGCCACCAATACGAGAAGCTGGAGTCGAACCGCCAAGAGCCGCTGACAGCCTTCAACAAAACCCCTTATTACATCAGCCAGGTTGCTAGTCATGAATTGCTGCATGAGTCTAATTCGCTAGACCACACGAATAACACTCACATTCACTTAGTCCCACCGAAAGAAATCCCTAGAACTGTTTTTCATGCATGCCTACAATCTGAAACAGTCATTATGGCAATCCATTCGTTCAAATAAGGCAACATGGCTTATTTCGAGGCACATGAACGTTTGGCCCCATCTGAAGACAACCAAAAAGGCACGTTGAACCTCTTTCAAAAATAAACACAGGGCCTGGTCAATTCAGACTGACTTATGGGTTCACCGACGACACAGGTGGGGTGGCCTTTATCGACGTCGAAACATCATCAGAACTCGTCAAAACACTAGCGTCCCAGGCTTCCAACCTGACGTTTCCAACTCTGTCAGCATTACTCCGACATTAGCGCAAATGTCCATACGGAACCACCAGTTGGAATCATTCCTCGAGCATAGCGGTTGGCCAAACCGCCACCCAGCCCAGACGTTACACTCACATATTGCTGACCATTGTGGGTATAAGTAATCGCCGTGGAGTTGACACTCGAACCAGTTTTGAACTCCCACAACGTTTCACCGGTCACATCATCCAGAGCAACAAATTCTCCGGTCAACTTCCCACTAAAAACCACCCCTCCACCAGTCGACAACATCCCGGCCGAACTCGGAAAGTTAATCAGTGGTTTCTCCCACTGCTTCTCGCCGGTCAACGGATCAATTGCCAGGAAATGACCGAGTAAATCTCCTGGCTCGACTGGAGGAATTCTGGCTGCCACGCCCGTCGAACCTCTCCCGATAACAAATTCTGTCGGAGCGATCTTTTGAATACGCGGCACGTGCCACGAAGTGGTGTAGACCAGTCCCGTATTCGGATTAAAGGCGATTGGCACGGCGTTCGAACCGCGCGACGGCCAGATTTGCACCTCTTTTCCAGCCAGAAATTGATCGTACAGATCCGTCAACACCGGGCGGCCAGTCTCCAGATCAACATGAGTCGCCCAATTTACTTTGACATAGGGATGCGCAGCAATTAATTCACAGTTGGTACGATCGAGCACATACAAAAACCCGTTCTTGTTCGCCTGGATCATCACCTTTCGTGACTGTCCATCGATTTCCATATCTGCAAGCACATGCTCATCAGCACCATCAACGTCATACACATCGTTGGGGGTGTACTGGTAAAAACAGGTAATTTCCCCAGTCTGCGGTCGAATGGCCAGAACGCTTGATGAATACAAACTGTCTAACTCGCCTCGTGGTCTAGGGTCGTATGGCTCGGCATTTCCGGTTCCCCAGTAGACAAGATTCAGTTCCGGATCATAGGACCCAGACCGCCAGGTCGGTGCGCCGCCGTACTTCCAAGCATCGCCATCAACCGGCCATGTCTCAGAACCTGGTTCACCTGGTTCAGGAATGGTGTAACGGCGCCACAAATGTTCTCCAGTCTCAGGGGCCCAACCATCAAGAAACCCTCTCGTCGTCGATTCGCCACCGGCCATACCGGATATCACGACGCCATCAGCAACGATGGGTGCGCCCGTGGCATAGTAGCCCTCCGCTGCTTCGGCAAATTTTTCATTCCAGATTTCTTCGCCAGTCTGCATGTCAAGCGCGAGTATGTGGTTATCAACCGTGACGCGAAACAGCTTGCCGTCGTAGATGGTCGCGGCGCCTCTATTAAATGGTGTGCGTATTGCCCCTGATTCAAGTTGTACCGGCGTGCGCCACACCTGCCGACCAGTCTCAACATCAATCGCAAAGGTCCACTGTCCATTAATGACGTACATCACACCGTTATAGACGGTAGGCGCAGCCAATTCGCCGAAATCATTCATCAGACTGGCGTTCCAGATGGGCACCAGCCTGTTTATTGTATTTCGATTAATCTGATCCAACGGGCTGTAGCTCTGTCGGTCATACCCCATGCTTTGAGTAAGCACGTGCTCAGTATTCGCTTTGTCATCGATCAATTCCTGCATCGTCTGAGCCGAACCCACACCGTGCCCAATGAACAGCAGCACCAAAAGCGGAGCAATATTTTTCATGATGTCACTCTTGTTGTTACGACTACCAGCAAACAGGCAACGCTGCAGTCAGTCTACTGCGCCGGAACAGTCAACTGTCGCACGCCCAGTTCCGTACCGCATAGCAGGGTCGCGGTAGCCGACGAGAGCATGACACTCTCGTCGACCCCATCAGCAACTTCAGAACCGCATTACTCTTCGTTCGTTGGCATCGAAACCGACGGAACTTCAAACGGATACCCTGGCGGTCCGTACTCATAATAGGCGCCAAGGTCGTCGATCTTATCCATGTCTGGATAAAGCACTCCAAACGCCGGGGCTTCTCGACTTCCACGGGGCGAGTACCAGACGGCACCATCACGCGTCACCTGAATCTTCGGTGAATCGGCATGTCGCTGCGGTTTCGGATAGAACGTGAACTCTTCAGTTTTCGGATTGAACCGCCAAAGCGTGGCACCGACCTCACCGTCGGTCCGCTGGCCAACATCTGGCGCCCAGATGTTGCCCTCGGGGTCTGGTGCGACGTCATACGGCTCGGCGTTTTGCTGCGGGATTGTCCACTCGGTCATCTTACCGGTCGACTGGTCAAGCTTCACAAGCTTACCGTCCCGCTTACCGGCCGAGTAGATCCCCCACCAGATATTGTTGTCCTTGTCGACATTAAGCCGCCGTGTATGCGCCGGATAGGTGGTCGTCGTGTACTCAGTCCAGGAATTGTTCGATGTATCGAATTTAACGATCTTTCCACCGCTCCAGAGTGCAATCCAGATATTGTCATTCTTGTCGGCGACCACACCGTAGGGGATCGCGTGGGGGGTTGGAATTCTGAACACTGAAACCTCACCAGTTTCCCGGTCCCACTTACTAAGCGCACCACCCATGATCCAACCCACGTAGATATTTCCCTTCGAGTCCATTGCCAACGACTGAAGGAATTTGGTCGGATTGCGGACCACGTTGTCTGGATCCATCGAGATCTGTTGGGTCCATTCCTCGGTCTTCGAATTAAACCCGAGAAGTCGCTTCTCGGTAGTGTTTTGTCGACCACGATGCTCCGGAAGCCAGATCATCCCAGAGGGATCGATCAAGATTTCGTGGTTACCGTTGCGCGGGTCGGGATAGAGCCACTCTCGCTGTTCGTTCGTGCGTGGATCGAGTTTGACCAGTCGGTGCGGTATTCCACGATCGACAAGCCAGACATTACCCTCGGCATCGAAACGTGGATCCTGCCCATAACGTCCGACGCGATCGCGCGCCCAAGGCTCAGCGTTCACCCCTTCGTCCGGGCCGTCGACGGCGAGGTAGTACTCGATATACATCGCCTTACCGAGCGCTTCCTCATCGATCGGTGTCTGCTTCTCGATGGCGACCCGCCGCCGCTTGCTGTCGGGACCGAAGTTCTTAACAACATACTCTAGCAGTGCATCGCGGTCCTCACGACCAAAGCGGAACGTCGACGAGCGAAAAGCAAGCAGTCCCTGACCGTACCGAGTCGGGTCCTGTTCACCTAGCGTACTGCCGACCATATGGTCGATCCACGACATCCACTGCCGCTCGGTACCAGGTCGCGTTGGAAAGAAGTTCTCGCCGTGGCAAACCATGCAGACCTGCTCAGCAACCTCCTTGCCCCGCCCTGGCGGATAGATCTCATCGTAGCTGGCATACTCAAAAGGCCCAGAACGACCGCTCTCCATCGCCGTCCGACCAGCTGGAATAACGAGCTGCGGCGAATCCCCAGAAAGCGGACTCATCGAGAGATTAACCTCAGCCGTCTCTCCCGCCGCAATGCTCACAGTCTGAGCATCAGATTCAAGGTGCTTCGTACTAACGCTCACCTCGTAGTTTCCTGGAAAAAGGGCAACCGCACGGTAGCGTCCCTGATTCGTGTAAACCATGTAAACAATGCCAAGATCAACATTCCTGATGTATACCTGAGCCGCTGTAAACGCTTGCGAGGCAGTTACCGTCCCAGACAGCTTTCCAGTACCAGGAACCTCTGCTCGTACACTCAAGCTAGCCAGAACCGACACGCAAACTACCGCGACAATGTGCCGGGTCAGATGAGGAATTATGGTATTTACTTTCGAACGCATCATGGCCACTCCTTCACAAACAAAATCGACTCGATCCTGACGAGAATGCCCGCTTTGAACCTCTAGGTCAAGTCAAAACCTTCGTGTCCCAAACACCACTAACCACATTTTTCAGTTCTACAACCAAAAGATAGTTAGTGAAACCGTTTTATTGGAATCCAAACATGGACCTCGATCAGCTAATCCCAAGCAGCGTGTGAGTCTGAAGACTTACCTTCCATAACTAGATTAAACAAACAACATTCGAGAAAAGCTTTGCGTCCTATTCCCCAACCTTCAGTAGAATAATCATGGACTATCTGGCAACACACAATACAGTTTGATCACACGGCCGGAGAAAACTAGCAACTTCTCTACCTCGCCACACGTCGAAAGGCTCAGCAGATGCCAAAATATGTAATCGAACGAGAAATTCCAGGGACCGGACAACTAACGGCGGAACAATTATCCGGGATTGCCAACAAATCATGCGACGTTTTGAAACAACTCGGCACGGAAATCCAATGGGTTCATAGTTATGTGACCGAAGATAAGGTGTACTGTGTCTACATTGCACCCAACGAAGATTTAATTCGCGAACATGCACAGCGCGGAGAGTTTCCCGCTAACCTTATCTCGGAAGTTGCCTCCATTATCGATCCAACAACGGCAACCTAACGTCACCGTAGCAGTGCGAAAGCGGCATACAAATGAGACGGCTACCAATCAACATCTACCGATGGCTCGCAGTCGCCGCCGGTTGCATTCTCACAACGTCAACGACGCACCTCTCGGCTGAAGACTGGCCTCAATGGCGCGGCATTAATCGGGACGCTATCTGGAATGACTCTGGTGTGGTTGCCGAATTTCCAGACGAGGGTCTTACCGTCAAATGGAGTGCACCCGTGCGTGGCGGGTTTGCCGGACCTGCCGTAGCGGGGGGACGTGTCTTCGTACTCGACTATCAGGAAACGCCTGGAAGTCGCACCATGGATGGCCATGAACGCCTCGTGGTTTTCGATGAAGAAACCGGTGCGTTGCTCTGGCAACAAGAGTGGCCAGCAACATACCGTAATCTGCAAATTAAATTTGCTACCGGACCACGCGCAGTGCCAACTGTTGATGGCCCCAGGGTGTATACCCTCGGTGCTGCCGGAATGCTGTCATGTTTTGACACCGAAACTGGCGACCTCGTATGGCGCGTCGATACTGTAACCGACTACGACTCCACTGTTCCCGTTCAAGGCACATCACAAGCACCGATCGTGGAAGGCGACCTGCTCATCGCCGCGGTGGGTGGCGAACCTGATGCCAAGGTCGTCGCCTTCGACAAAGTCACTGGAGACGAAGTCTGGCGGTCACTGGACAACATTTCAGAAACTGGATATTCGGCGCCCATTGTCATTCACGCTGGTGGTGTACGACAACTCATTCTTTGGCATGCGACAGCCATCACCTCACTCAATCCCGAAACAGGAGAGGTCTACTGGAATCAGGACTTCACCATTGGCGGTGGGATGGCGATCACAACGCCGGTCAAAAGTGGCCGATATTTGGTTGTTAGCCAGTTTTTCAATGGATCAATGATGCTGGCACTAAACCCTGACCGCCCAGACGCGCGCGTGCTCTGGCAAGGTCGGAACCGTGGAGAATTGCCAGAGCAGACAGACACGCTTCACTCTATTATTTCAACACCTATTGTTGTCGGCGATCACCTCTACGGCATTGGTAGTTACGGGGAACTCCGCGGCATTGATGCAAGAAACGGTGAACGAGTCTGGGAAAGCGGCCAGATGAATGAGCAGGACCGCTGGGCCACCGCGTATTTCGTGCGTCACCGTGATCGTTACTTTGTCGTGAACGATAGTGGCGAATTAATTCTTGCAAGATTTAATCCGGACGGCTACGAAGAAATTGACCGGACGCATTTACTGACACCCACGACTCGTACGCGCGGCGGTGTCTCTGGTCGATATCGGGACCGGGCGGTACTCTGGGCACATCCGGCATTCGCTAACCAGCATGTCGTCGTACGTAATGACGAAACCGTCGTCCGACTCTCTCTGGCATCCACGGATTATCAGTAACACCCAGGGAGCCAAGTGAGTACCGGTTGACGACATTTACGAAGCAGGGTTGAAAATCGTCACAAAAATTCCAATGACGACAAATACAGACGACCAATCAAGCACAGTGACCTACCTTGGACATGCGTGCATTCGTATCGACATAGGCGGCACCGCGATACTGATGGACCCCTGGCTAGTAGGCCCCTCAAATGGCGGCGGGTGGTGGCACCTCCCTGCCATCACAGAAACACCAGAGTCACTTAGTTCAATCGATTACATCATGATTTCGCATGTGCACAATGACCACTTTCACATGCCGTCATTGCAGCGCCTCCCTAAATCGGCGACCGCAATCGTGCCGTACGGTCTCGACCCATGGATGGCCGACGCACTTCGAGAATTGAAATTCAAGCAGGTCATCGAGATAGAACACGGTCAAAGGTTATCTCTTTCCAGTGGCGTCGTCGTGGAAAACTACCAACACGGTCGAATCGATAGCGCCTACTGGTTACGATACGGCGAAGATACCGTTCTGAATCTGAATGATTGTCCGGTATCTGAATCGTGGCTTCAAGAGTGGCTCAACCACCATCCGCGTCCTGATGTCGCGCTCGGAGCCTTCAGCTACGCCAGCCCCTATCCGGTGTGTTACGACGTGCGAGGACAGGACCGTGACGGCCTTCTTGCAGAAAACGTCTCTGAGGTGTTGGCTAGTTTTGCCAAAACCATGGGCATCCTCAAACCGCGACACGCCGTACCCTTCGCAACGCAGTACGGGTTCTTTCTCCCAGGCTCTGAGTGGATGACCCAACACATCCCAACTCCTCACGCGGCCATCGAAGCAATTGCGGAGAAGTTTCCTGACGTAAACGGCACACTGCTCAACCCCGGTGATCGGCTCTCGGTAAAAATGGGGAAAATGACACCTGGTCCCATCTTTGACTGGAGTGCCCGCGACAACGCAGCCGCGTCTGAAATCAAGAGACGCCAGGAAGAAATCGAGAAAGTCATCGCTGACGAACCACTTCCTCCAAATGACTTCTTTGACCGATTCGCCGCCTATTTCACGCAAATTATTTCTCGCAATTGGCTACTGCGCCGAAAACTTCCGACTCACGTCGCTTTTCTGGCAGAACCGAACACTGACTGGTGGGTGATCGATTCCAAAACCAGAAAGGTCTATTCGGTCGCTGCTGAATTTCCAGACGCGTCCGTGAGTATCCGTTTACCTGGATCTCTCTTGTTCGCCGCCATTGATGGCCAGCTTCATTGGGAAACCCTCTACTTATCCAATCGGCTACACGTGACCCTTGACAAACAAGAACTTGACCGCGAATGGCAAATGTGGCGAATGTTGTTCAACTTCCCAGATGGTATTCTTCGCGATCGACTAACACTCTTATCATCCCGGGGACGCCGCATACTACGACGACGATACCCGGAGATTATCCGTCTTCTTCGGGAACGAATCACCCAAGTGTCCAACAGAGAACCGTATGGAAACGACTCTTCAAATTCGTCATCGGAACGAGCGGTATAAGAGGTCCGCGCGCGTGCGTGTAGCGTACAGGTCAGTTCAGTACATCTAACAAATAGCTGAACTTCAGGATCAAGCTTCGGCCGGCGCCCACCGGAACATAATCGCTAATCCCCTCAATGTCGTTGTACACCAAAAACAAACCTGTATTCGCGTCACGGAGCCATCCGAACCGCAAATTTGAAGACCACAAGCCAGCACTGTCATTGTGCTGTATCAACCCTTGAAGAAAGACCCTTGGCGACAGGTTGTACCCAATGCGAGCACTCGTCAGATTCGTAATCGTGCTGCCGGCCGGAAGGTCAATATCATTGCGGCTATAACTCAGTGACAGATTTAGTGTTTCCTGATACCGCAACCGAACAGAGGGACGCACCGTCACAATGTCACCACCGAACAATCCACCAGCCGTGGTGCTCACACCAAAGCTGATGGGTGCTGAGCGATTGTAGCGAAATGAATAATTGGTCTCACTAAAATCATAGCGCCCGGGTGCGACCGGTATTCCCGATATAGAAAATGTACGAAATACCCGTTCACTCTTCACGTCATACCATGCCCCGGTTGACGAACTATCCTCAAACTCTCCCATGAAATGTAGGTGAAGAAAGGACGTCTCCATAACCCCGTCAAAATTCCAGAACCGCGTAAAGCTCATATGTGGTGTCAATTCTTGAAACTTTAAGAATCCATTTGGGCGTGACGTGTTATTGATTCCGAGGTCATATTTTCGAAATCCTCCAGTGCGGCGAACGAACCCGACCTCTGGATTAAAGTCTTCCCCATTCTCTTGATAGCCAGTCAGCAACCGCCAGGATTCCGAGCTGTAGTTGGCAGACACGTTTAGCGCATGGTCCCGTCCCCGACGACCGGGCGTCTCCGTCCGACCAACAAATCCCTGCACCATGGCATTGTCACCAACCCCCCAGCGCCCATCTACAGCATAAGTACGGTTGTAATCATTTGAGCGAGCTTGTCGACCAGTTGCAATCCGGTTGACGAAGAGCCCCCCCACACTCGATCGGTTTGGGAGTTCACGTCGTGCACGGGCAACGGTGAAATTATTCGCAGGCGCGACCCCGTCAATGTCTTCCGTCTGCATGTTGAGAAACCCGACTGTCGTCGTATCCGTCACTTTTCCAGACAAACGCGATCCAGCCAAGATCGGAATCTGTTGCCCGGTCGCACTGATACCGATCCGACGACTAAAAAAGAGTTCCGTCTGGCCAAGATCAGGTTGTCTCGCAGCACCTTCGTTCGCAACGGTAAATGCCCCGGCATTTTCAAGAAAGAAAGGACGTTTTTCTGGAAAAAACAAATTAAATCGATCCAAATTGATTTGCTGATCATCGACTTCAACTTGTGCAAAATCAGTGTTGTAGGTGGCATCCAGGGTCAAACCTGGCGTCACACTGTATTTGAGGTCTGCCCCCATATCTCCGGTCACGACCGCACGCCGGTCAGGCAGCCTGTCTCGCTTGCTCATGGCACCAACGACGTACGGCGTCAGTTGAAGATTTCTTGCATTGCCAGACGGTGTCACCAACCCGTCAAGCTGACCCGCCATCGATACCCGATACAAGTTGTATTGACGGGGTAGCGAGGCCCAGTACGCTGTTTCATTACGGCGGGGAAGATTACGCTGAAAATTTATTCCCCATTCCTGCTGTGAGCGTGCGGGAAAGCGGAGTGTGCGAAACGGGATCGCAAACTCGGCGCTCCACCCAATGTCAGACACGAGGGTACGCACCTGCCAGGCACCGTCCCAATTAAGATTAAAGCCTCCCCCACCACCACGGGAAAATCCTCCGCGCCCCCCGGATCCAAACAAGCTCCGACTACCACCTTCATTAATAACCTGTCCGTCATATTCTTGCCCCGCCGGGGTTGTGCCAAAAACAAAGCCATTTTGCCGGTCGCGGAACGTATCGAACACGATTTGGATACTGTCCGTATCATTCATCGACGAATCGCGACGGCTATCAGTCACAACAATTAATGACGGGTCGCTGTCATAACAGACCACCCCGATAAATAGCGTGTCAGACGTGAACACAACACGAATTTCCGTTCGCTGCGTCGCCGGTTGCCCATCATCCGGTGTACTTTGCTGAAAGCCGGTGGCAACGGATACATTTTCCCACGCCGTATCTGCCAGCACCTCACCATCGATGAGCGGCGGTTCCTGAACGGCCATAGCAGTGACGGTAGGAGTCCCCCCCGGCGCACCTGCAGTCGATTGACTATTGAGACCAACACCCGAGCAAACCAACAACACAGCTGTGCACAGCCCAACCAGTAAATCACTGCGGGTTATGTTAGCCACGGTAAACATGCAAACATCCAATCGATTGTTCTACAAAAGGCAGACGCAAGGTCGCTGATGGGCTTGGCCTGAACGGCGGGGCAACTGCAACCGGAGACGAGCCTTCTAATTAATTCAACAGTGCTAAGAGCGAAATCCAGTAAAACCTGCCTACGTTGGTCTCAGAATTTACAGCTATCGTAATTCTCACCTCGGAAACCCTACCCCTCAGGGAACCGTTCTATTTAACTACAGCAGACATAAGACAGGGTGGTTTACACTGTTAGTCGAGCACATGATGAGAGAAACACCTGGTCTTGGCAACTAACAAACTCGAAGCGCGCCCTCAAATCTAATGATTTATCTGACGAATTTTTGGCATCTCATGTTGGAGTTGGCGCCATGGCTGTTTGCTGGTACGGCCGTGGCCAGCATGATGCACATATGGTTACCAAAACAGTATTTACGCCAACGATTAGGTGGAAAAGGCATGGGCCAGGTACTCCGTGCGGTTGCCTTCGGCGTCCCCCTGCCACTGTGCTCATGCGGTGTCATTCCCGCCGCGATGTCTCTTAAAAAAGAGGGTGCGAGTAATGGGTCGACTGTCGGATTTTTGATCTCGACACCTCAAACGGGGGTCGATTCGGTAATGGTGACCGCATCGATGCTTGGCTGGCCTTTTGCGCTGTTCAAAGTCGTCGCCGCATTAGTTACCGGCTTGATTGGCGGTTTGCTTGTTGAGCAAGTTGAGACCGGTAAAACACCCGCAGACCACACCCTTGATAATTTGCATGATCATCACAATGCGGCAACAACTTGGCGTGAAGCACTCCGCTATGGCTTAGATGAGTTGATTTACCCAATATGGCGCTGGCTGGTCATTGGCGTCCTCGTCTCAGCCGCCGTGACAACCTGGATTCCGCAAGATCAATTTGCAACGCTAACTAGCGCCGGCCTCTGGACGCTGTTGCTAATGATTATCATTTCAATCCCGCTGTATGTCTGTGCTACAGCATCAGTCCCAGTGGCCGCCACATTAGTTGCATCAGGATTCCCAGAGGGCGCCGCCCTGGTGTTCCTCATGGCAGGTCCGGCAACGAATGTTGCAACGATCGGTGCGGCATATCGTGTGTTTGGCACACGCATCATGAGCGTCTATTTGTTTACGGTGTTTGCTGGGAGCGTTGGTTTTGGTTTGTTGTTCGATATGTTTTGGGCACTTGAAGCGTCGAGGACGGTCATGGACCATGGCCACGACTCACTCCTCGTCACTGGCAGTGCTGTTGTATTAACTGCTCTTTTACTGTGGTACGGCATTCAGGACTTATACCAACTGATCCGACCAAAAGGACCAAGTGACGGCCAAGAAGCCGTCACCTTCACGGTCTCAGGAATGACTTGTGGCGGGTGTGTCAAAACGCTGACGTCATCGCTACAGTCTGTAAATGGTGTTGAACGCGTTGACGTCGTACTCGACACTGGTCTCGCCGAGATTTACGGAGTTCGATTAGACCGGAATGCTCTTGAAGATGCCGTAAAAAAAGTAGGGTTCTCGCTGTAACCTAAAAGAGTGCCACGAGCACGCGATCACGACCTTCCAAGAAAGCCGACCCGTCTACTAGGCTAGGCGAATTCTGTCGTCCGCTCGTCCTACCCGCGGCGTTATTCAGGAAGCGCCAACGCGACCCACTCACTTGCCATGTCTTCCCACCCAACAGCCACGACAATGTATTGACGTCCGTCATACATATAGGTCATTGGGGCACCACTGGTTCCCCCTGGTAGTTCGGTCTCCCAGACAACATCGCCGGTCTGTTTGTCGTACGCACGAAACTTCTTACCCCCAACACCTCCCCAAAATTGGGTCAATGCCGCCACACCAACATTCGCGCCTTCGCCAAGGAATAGAAGATCGGATGTGACTAACACCGATGCTCGTCCCGCCTGACCGAGCCATGGTAAATCCAAATGACGGATGGCAGGATGATCGCGAGGGCCTTCCCCGTTGGGTTTTTGCCATGCGATCTCCCCCGTATTCAGATCAATAGCTGTCACTCGACCATACGGCGGTTTAAAAAACGATAAGCCCTGCGGCCCTGGAGCTGACGTGTACTTCTCTCGTGCGAAACGGACATCCGACCGAGGATGCTCTGATGGCGTCAAGCCAATAATGTTCTGACTGTATGCTGACGGTACATAGAGTATTCCTGTCTCCGGGTCGATACCGGCACCCGACCAACTCGCCCCACCCGCTGTCCCTGGACTAAGAACGGTTCCCTGTTTCCCACCAGGCCTCTGATCAATCAGTGTCGGCGGCGTAAAAATCGGCCCCCAGACAAACTGCTCAAGAAGTTCGACGGCCTCCGCGCGCAGTGCTGGCGTAAAGTCAATCAGTCCGTCGACCGTAACACCCTGTCGGTCAAATGGAGGGGGTTTCGTCGGAAAGGGTTGTGTCGCTGCTAACCGTTCTCCCGGCACATCCGACTGCGGAACTGCACGTTCCTCAATCGGCCAAACCGGCTCACCCGTCACCCGATCAAACACATACGTAAATGCCTGCTTGCTCACAATCGCAACGGCTTTGATCAGTCGTCCATCAACGGTGATATCAACGAGGTTGGCCGATGACGCAAAATCGTAGTCCCACACCCCGTGACGTACGGCCTGGAAATGCCACACCCGCTCACCTGTTTCGACATCAACCGCCACAAGACTTTCTGCAAACAGATTGTCGCCAGGTCGATGTCCGCCATAGTAATCACTACTGGGCGTTGATAACGGCAAATACACATAGCCCAGTTCAGGATCGGCGGTTGGATGCGCCCACATGTTCGTGTTGCCGCTGTACACCCATGAAGGTTGGTCACTGTCGGGGTCTATGCCCCATGTGTCGAGGCCGAACTCCCCGTCTCTGGGAATGGTGTAAAAGGTCCAACGCACCTCGCCCGTGCGCACATCGTACGCCCGGACGTCACCTCGCGGCGATTCTTTCATCGCAGGCATCTGGTTGTTAAGAATGTCTGGTACAAATGACCCGACGATCACAATATCGTTCACAACCAGGGGCGCCGAGAGGTAGTAGTAATCCGGAAAGTCTCGTATTAGCCCATCTCGAAGGTCCACTTCGCCATCGGTCCCGAAGTCAGGATACCGTTCACCAGTCCGTGCATTGAGAGCGACGAGTTTTGGACCGCGTGCTGCGAGGACGCGGGCGTCCTCTCCATCTGTCCAGTACGCCACACCTCGCGTTTGCCGCGCACGGCGATTCCGCTCAGTGCCCCCAAATACTGGGACAGCGTCATTCCAGACCACGTCACCAGTTGAGGGCTCGAGTGCCGCGACCGTGCCCAAGCCCGTGCTGACATATAACAAGCCACCAGCCATGAGCGGCGTATTCTGTGCGGCAACGGGACCGCGCACGGTACTACCATCCCGAATGGCTTCTGGAATCACCGGCTGACGCCACGCGATTTCTAGGTCACCGACAGTCTGCTGATTGATCTGTTCAAGTGGCGAATACTTTGAGCCAGCCACGTCCGCGGCATAGCTCGGCCACTCGACTGTTTGCCCCAGCACCGGCACAATCGCCAGGCACCAGAAGCCCACGACACCGATGACACCTGCCCTATTCGGAGGTTTCATGACACAGGCCTCGGAACTGGCAATCGATCGTGACCAACTATTGTCAGGTTTCTTTTCATCCGCGAGTGCGTGACATACGGCCGAACGGATCTACACCACACCGCGATGAATCGTCGCTCCGCACAAACCACCTTCTATTACGCACTACGCTAACGCACGCGTAAACAAGGCTAACAAGCGACTCCAGGCGCGTTCGGCCTTCGACTCATCGTACACCTGAGAATCCGGAGGACACCACCCGTGCAAGGCACCTTCATAGACCTCAATCTCAGCCTGTAACCCCGCCTGCGAAAATGCATCGCGAAGTACGTCCTTAGCTTCCGGTTGACTCTCATCATCGTTGGCAGCAATCGCGAACAGATACTGCGCCTGCATCTGTGGCACCAGTAGGTGCGGACTATCCGGTTGGTCCGTGACGAGGCCACCACCGTGAAACGAGGCTGCCGCACCGACACGGTCAGGAAGCGAGGCCGCCGTGCGCATCGTGAACGGCCCACCCATGCAGTAACCCATCGTTCCCATCTTGCGGTTACTGTCCACAGCCTGCTGACGGTCAAGAAAACCAATAAACGCCCGGGCGTCTCTGACCTGCGTTTCCGGATTCAATGTCCCCATCAACGGTCTGAGCGTATCACTCACTTCAGCAAAGTTTGTCGTATTCACGATCGGAGCTCGTTGCGATCGGTAATATTGGTTCACCAGCAACACCGCGTAACCTGATTCTGCAAGCCGCTTCGCCATCTGTCGCTTGGCTGGTCGCAAGCCAAAAGCATCAGGCCAAATCAGAACACCGGGGTGGGACCCACTTGACGGGTGCACGAAGTAACTATCCGAGACACCATCAGGCGTTGTGACATCGATCTCGGATTCTGTGACGGCCTGGGCATTCGCGGCCCGCGGCAACAACATCGCCAACCCCGCCCCCATGGATATTTCTCCGAATTGCCGTCGCGTCAATGGTCCCGAACGACGTAAATACTCCTTGGCATCGTTTGTTGTTGTTTCGTCGCACATAGTAGCTCCTCTCCAAAAGCGCCTCCCCAAGGTCTTGACCAGGGCGCCTCTCGTCGTGTCGGACTATTCTACGCCCTATCTCTGACGACAGACGAGGCCAGACCGAGAGATGTTCGTGTTCTCGAGGTCAGTTCCAGGACAGGGTCCCGGCGCTTTGACCAAACGTATCTGTCTCGACACCTTGGTGCTGGAGTAACGTTAGAAATAAATTCGACAGCGGCGCATTCGGCCCCTCGTGCACAATGTGCTGTCCATGTGACAGCCCGCCACCGGCAACCAAAATAGGAAGATCATCTGGCGTGTGAGAATTGGCGTTACCGAGGTTGCTCCCAAACAACACCGTGGTCTGGTCAAGCAGCGTCCCACTGGTATCCTTCCGCGCTTTCAAATCAGTCATGAACTCGCCGAAGGCCTCCACAATCAAGACTTCAATCCTTTTGAGCTGGGCGATCTTTGATTCATCCTGTCCGTGGTGCGAACAGTTGTGATGGTCAAACGTGACGCCCTCGACCTGCGGGACTACTCCATGGTCCTGAATCATTAAACTCACAACACGTGAGGAATCCGTTTCAAGAATCAATGGAATGAGCGAAAACATGGCCTTGATCCGTCCAATAAGATCTGCGGGATCTGTGACATCCGTCGGCTGTTGCGCCTCCACCCACGGCTTCTTCGTCTGCTGCCACGCTTTAACTTCAGCGAGATCTTCTTCCGCAGTCCGGACCGAAGCAAAAAAATCATCCAACTTCCGTCGATCCGCTGCACTCACACGACGACGAAGATCATCAGTCGACGATTTGAGATGGTCCAGAATGCTCCCACCTTCATTCAGGCTCTGCGCTTCACGCTCGACCTCTTCTGGACTGCCTTGCAAAAATAATTTCTTAAAGAGTGCTGCCGGACTAGTCTCCGCCGGCACCATCGCACCACTCGTCGTGTAGGACTGACTCTGAGGATTCAGCGTCCCCAGGGTGATCGACGGAAAGCGGGTCACATAGCCATGGTGATTGGCAACGACCTGGTCCAGCGACACGGTGTTCCGGAATCCATCCATCCCAGGGCGACGAGCACCCGTGAGCCACGTAATTTCAGAGTTATGCGCCTGTCGACCTTGTTGGTCTGCATGTGCCAAACCGGAAAAGAGCGTGTAGTGATCACGGTGCTGGTCAATCAGCGATAAATATTCGGTCGGCTGGTAGCCAGCCCCCGACGTCGCCGGAAACCAGGACGACGAATAGAGTCCGAGCGTATTACAGATATTCACCATGCGCTTCGGCGACGCCGTCTCGGCTCGCGCCAACGCAGGATGCATCGATTCAAGGAGCGGTAGGGCCAGCGCAACACCTGACGCGCGCAAAAACATCCGACGATCGACTGGTAACACCATAATTAATTGCTCCTAAAGAGTGGGCTCGTCACAACGTCGCGAATGACGGTCCGTATCGGATAGCCTCGATCTCGAAGTCCTGCAAGGATGTGCTCAACGGATGCACGATCAGCAAACTCCACTTTCGCGCCCGTCGAAAACGTCAGTAACTCTGTGGTGAGGTGTCTGGCAACCTGTTCCAGCTGTTGATCGAGCAACAGCTCCTTGTACTCTTGAATACCTGTAAATTGATCGCCTTGTGGCGTCACACCACTCGCATCGACCACGGGACCGTCCGCATACTTCGTGAAGGGAAATTCATTATTTTCTTTCCAACCCTCAGAGACCTTGTAATGTGTCCGAAATTCCCCAATGGCATCGAACGCTTCGAGTGCGAATCCAGGAGGGTCAATCTTCCGATGGCAACTCGCACACACCGCGTTGTTCCGATGCGCATCCAATTGCTCTCGTACCGTCGTCGTCCCGCGTATATCTGGTTCCAGGCCAGCCACGCCAGGTGGCGGCGGGGGGGGCTCCTGGCCCAGGATATGACTCAGCACGAAATTTCCGCGGGGGACGGGTGACGTTGTGGTGCCATTCGCAGTCACCTTGAGAATACTCGCCTGCGTCATCAAGCCACCACGTGGACTGTCCTTGGGCAACGACACCCGGCGCATCTCCTCTCCCTCAATCCCTTCCAACCCGTAATGTTCAGCCAACTGACGATTCACAAACGTAAAGTCGGCGTCGATCACACTCGAGATTCCCTGATTCGACGCAATTAATTCAGTCAGGAACATCTCCGTCTCGCGTTCCATCGCTTGTGCCAACCGGTCGTCATACGTCGGATAGAGGTAGGGGTCTGGCAAGGTCGCACGGAGTTCGTAGAGGCGAAATGCCTGTCCACCAAAATCCTTGACGAACCGAAGATTCCGTTCATCATCAAGCATCCGCTCGACCTGTGCAGCCAGTACGTCGTCATCCGACAGCTGCCCCGCATCGGCTACATCGAAGAGTTCTTGGTCCGGCATACTCCGCCAGAGGAAATACGACAGCCTGGTTGCCAACTCGTAGTCATCAAGCGTACCGGGTCCAGCTGCCTGATAGAGAAACGCCGGTGAACTCAAGACCGCCCGCAACGACACTCGAACTGCGTCCACGAGCGACTGGCCATCCGCCAGCAGTGGGGTAGCGAGCTTGACATAAGACTCCAACTCACCCAGACCAAGCGGACGACGAAATGCACGCGTCGCAAACTGTCCAACAATTTCGATCATGTGGTCGTGAGGCGTTTGGGTGAGCTGAGGCTCTCCCTGTTCATCAAATTCAATCCCTGGCAGTAATGCCCGCGTACTTCGCGGAGGCCAACTGTCAAACAATGGCCCGTCGATCGACATCGACTTCATAACCAGCCCTTCACCGACATAATCCCTGACGTGTTTCGTCGGCACAAAATAGCTACTAGGGTTATCTTCAGGGGGATGATCGTTCGCTGCAAGACTTGGCACGACGAGGTCGCCAGGACGCAAAAACGGTGTCACGGTTAACGTCCCTGTCTCATCGCCGACTAATTCCAATTCGCCGAGCAGTGCATCGAGAGACGCCGCCGAACCTGGTTTGCTCCCACTGTACATCGTCAAATTCACTGGTGTCTTCGCATTGTACGGATACGCGTCTACGGTCACGCGATAACGACCGGGATACGTGACAAAAAACTGCTCGGCCATACTGTGAAACATGAAGGTCGACGAAATCGGCGTGAACGTGGCAAACCCATCATCCTGCTTCAGGATGGCACCGCAGGCGAGAAAATCGCAGTCCTCTAAAAGATTCAGACCCGGGGAATTTACGTAATCGATATGTACCTGGTGTAGTTCTGGCTTTGCCCCAATAACCAACGCCGCATCGAGCGCCCGATCAGCCGCCGTGAGATAACTTTGCACATGTAACGGCGACATACTCTGCGTCACCGCGGTCGTATCGAACCCACCAGAATCGGCCTCTGCCGGTAAAACCTGCGCCACCTCTGAGGCAACGGCCTCGTCAATGAACAGTAAATCTTCCAGGGTGTAACCGTATTCAAGGCGCGTCAGGCGTCGGAGTGGCGTCCGTTGTCCACCACGGGCCGCCACGTTAGCCTCGACTAACGACTGCTGTAACGATCCCAGGGCCGTCTCCACGGCAGAACGGTCAGGCTGCCTCGCACTGGCCGGTGGCATTTCACCACGCTCAAGACGCTCGTAGACCTTCTCCCACGCTTGGAAGGTTTCAGGATCTGTGAGGTCGTACCCCAGACGCTCAAGATTCAACGGCGTGACCGTGCGCGCACCGTGGCACTGCAGACATGAGGTCTCGACAAGCGGCGCCACATCCGACTCAAACGACTGAGCCGACGCCATCCCACCGCTCCACACGCTCGCGGCCAGAAGCAGGCACCCGACACGACTTCGTCTCAACGTCATCAATCCTCGGTTTCTTCCCACGGCAGAAAGTAAGTGTTCGCTTACTTTACCAAATATTGCAGCGCGGTAGTATTGGAATGTCGCAGGAACCGAGAAGTTACACAATCGTCACGGCAGTACCAGAGATTGACACCATCAACATCGACCCGGACTTGCCAATCACTTCGTAGTCGATATCAATCCCGACAACAGCGTTACCACCCATCTGCCGAGCCGACTCCGAGAGTTCGTCCGTGGCGATAAGACGAGCTTGCGCCAGTTCTTTCTCGTAGGCGGCGGATCGCCCGCCGACAATATCGCGAATTCCGGCGAATAGATCCTTCAGGATATTCGCACCGACTATGGCTTCACCGGTCGCTAGTCCGTGGTACTCAGTGATGGTTTTCCCCTCAATACTGGGTGTTGTGGTCAGTATCACGATGCCCTCTCCCATGAAAACGGGCGCACGGTGTTGAGGAAGTCCGTCCGCTCATCAGTCACATTACTCCCACACACGTCACGCGGACCAGAAAACCAGTCATCGTTCGTGATGTAACTGGTGCCGAGGGCGGGGATCGAACCCGCACGACCTAAAAGGTCACAGGATTTTAAGTCCTGTGCGTCTGCCAGTTTCGCCACCTCGGCATCACTACGTGGTACTACTCTACCGCAAGCACTTGTGTGTCACTACTTCATCGTGGGCATTGAGAGACTCATTTCTTCCGAGGCGTCAGGCCACCGCTTGGTGATCACTTTCGTCCGCGTATAAAACTTAACGCCTTCGATCCCATGCACATGCAGATCCCCAAACAATGAATCTTTCCACCCACCAAACGAAAAGAAAGCCATCGGGACCGGGATGGGAACGTTTACACCAACCATGCCGACCTCGATGTTCTGTTCGAATCGCCTCGCCGCGGAACCTGATCGTGTAAACACGGCGGTGCCATTCCCAAACGGATTGCTGTTGACGAGTGCAATCGCGTCATCAAACGTCTCAGACCGCACTACCACCAGGACGGGACCAAAAATTTCATCCTGATAAATCTTCATGTCAGGAGTCACATGATCAAACAATGTCGGACCGACAAAATAGCCATGGTCACCGCCTTCGACCGAGATATCCCGCCCATCCACAACCAGCGTTGCCCCCTCAGTTGTACCAATATCAATGTACCCGGTCACCCGCTCAAGGTGTTCTTTCGTGATGAGTGGCCCCATCTCAACACCCTCTCCATCTCCCGGCCCGATAACCAACGAGGACGCTTTCTGCTTCAATTTCTGGACCAGCGGTTCCGCGGCATCGCCCACGGCGACCACTACCGAAATCGACATACACCGTTCGCCCGCCGACCCGTATGCGGCCCCGATCAAGGCCTCCGCTGCCCCATCTATGTCGGCGTCTGGTAACACAACCGCATGATTCTTAGCCCCGCCAAGAGCCTGCACGCGCTTCCCATTATTGGTCGCTGTGTCGTAGACATACTTGGCAACCGGCGTAGACCCTACAAATGAAACCGCCGCGACATGTGGATGGGCCAGAAGGGCATCCACCGTCTCCTTATCCCCATGAATAACGTTGAGTACACCGTCCGGGAGTCCGGCTTCCTGAAAAATCCGAGCCAAGACCATGCTCGCCGACGGATCTTTCTCAGACGGCTTCAACACGAACGTATTGCCACAGGCAAGCGCGACAGGCACCATCCACATCGGCACCATAACCGGAAAGTTGAACGGCGTAATGCCAGCGCACACACCCAGAGGCTGCTTCAAGGTATGCGAGTCAATGCCAGCGCCTACATTGTCCGAGTGCTCTCCTTTAAGTAAGTGCGGAATCCCGGTCGCAAACTCCAACACCTCCAAACCTCGCTGCACTGATCCCAGGGCATCTGGCAGTGTTTTTCCATGTTCAACAGTAATGAGCTGCGCGAGTTCATCTTTATAGTGGTCAACTAGGTCGCGCGCCTTCATCAACACACGAGCACGACGGAGTGGTGACGTCGCACTCCATTGGGGCCAGGCGTCCGACGCAGAAGCAACCGCACGGTCCACATCCTCTTCTGCCGCAAACGATACATACCGAACAACGGCACCCGTTGCAGAGTTCGTCACCTCACCCTGGCGTCCACCTTCAGAAAACGTTTCACGCCCATTGATCCAAAACGGTACGGTTGCGTTGGCTTGGTCTTTTGTCATGACATCTCTCTACGAACACACGACAGTCACAAAATAATCACCGCGCGTCTTCACGAATAAACTCCGCCCCCTTTTCGGCAATCATCACCGTAGGGGCATTGGTATTTCCAGAGGTAATTCTCGGCATGATCGATGCATCAATCACCCGCAATCCAGAGACGCCATGAACGGACAATCGGTCATCGACCACCGCCAATTCATCGCCGCCCATTTTGCAGGTGCCGACCGGATGAAAAATCGTCGTCCCGAGATCACCAGCAGCCTGTGCCAACTGCTCATCGGTCTCGATCGCGGGGCCAGGTTTCCACTCCACCGGTTCAAATGGCTCTAGGGCCTTCGCGGTCATGATGCGACGGGTCGCCCGCAAACCCGCAATGGCCACACGTTGGTCCTCTTCCGTGGACAAATAATTCAAGGTGATAGCTGGCGCATCCAGCGGATTCGCCGACTTGAGCCGCACATGCCCTCGGCTCGTTGGTTGCAAGTTACACACCGATGGCGTGATCGCATCGAACGTATGTAGCGGATCACCGAACTTGTCGAGAGACAACGGCTGCACATGCCACTCCATATTCGCTGACGTCCGTGTCGGGTCACTCTTGGCAAACGCGCCTAATTGCGATGGCGGCATCGTGAGTGGTCCCGTCTTAAACAAGAAATACTCCAAGCCCATCGCAGCTTTACCGACCAGCGAATTGACACGTCTGTTCAGGGTGACCGTATTCTTCACCTTGAAAATGGTCCGCACTTGCAAATGGTCCTGCAGGTTTTCCCCAACGCCAGGCAAATGATGCACCACGTCAATATCATGCGATCGGAGCACCGATTCCGGTCCAATCCCAGAACATTGCAATATCTGCGGCGACCCAATCGCACCAGCCGCCAAAATCACTTCTCGGCGTGCCTTCAACCGTTCTCCGGTTCCAGCCAGGACCACTCCGGTCACACGTTTTCCCGAATCCCCACTCTCGATAGCCAGGCGATCAACCTGCGCATTCACCCGTACCGTTAGATTCGGTCGATGCTGAATTGGCCGCAGAAAGGCTTTCGTGCCACTCCACCGTCGACCACCTCGCTGATTCATCTGGAAATAAGCGTTCCCGAAATTGTCCCCTCGATTAAACTCGTCGATCTTCGGAATTCCATACTCCGCAGCGGCGTCCCGCCATGCATCGAGAATTTCCCAACTGACGCGTTTCTCCTCAACACGCATCTCTCCACCGACCCCGTGAAAATCATCAGCCCCGTGCTGGTAATCCTCTGATCGCTTGAAGACAGGAAGTACGTCGTCCCACGACCACCCACGATTCCCCAGCGACGCCCAGTAGTCGTAGTCACTCTTTTGGCCACGCATATAGATCATCGCGTTGATTGATGAACAACCGCCCAAAACTTTGCCACGTGCATAGCCGATCGTACGGCCATTGAGCCCCGGGTCAGGCTCGATCGTGTAGCACCAATCCGTGCGGGGGTTTCCGATCGTATAGAGATATCCAACGGGAATATCAATCCAGAAATAATCATCCTTCCCGCCAGCTTCCAGCAAAAGAACATTAACATTGGAATCGGCCGACAAGCGGTTCGCCAGTACACACCCCGCGGTGCCCGCACCAATAATGATGTAATCGTGGGTCATAGAACGATCGTAGCCTCAGACACCGAGCAGAAGGAACACCCAGACTGATTCTGAGATCGGCGGTCATTACAACAACCGACTACAAAGACAGCTCTGGACACTAACCTGTGTCTATCTATTTAACGATTTAAGGGAAGTGAGAGCAGCACCGTCGTTTAGACGTCCGACAACATCGGCAGATGACCTGTGCTATCACCAAACTGCTCCACGTTCACACCAAACTTCTCCAGCAGGCTTACTGACAGGTTCGCTAACGGCGTGCCCTTCGGGGACACCAAGTGCCGATTCCCATGTAGGCCATTTTCTGCGCCGCCAAGAACGACGACCGGCACACTGTAATTATTGTGCGTATTCCCGTCACTCATACCTTTTCCGTAAAGAACAACCGTACTGTCCAACAATGTTCCGTCACCATCCTGAATGGATTGCAATTTTTCAAGATAGTACGAGAGCGTATCCGTGTGATACATATTGAGCTTCGAAAACGCTTCCATTTTCTCCGGATTGTTCCCGTGGTGCGACATCGAATGATGGGCCTCTGGTAAACCAATCTCGTCATATGAACGTTGAACATTTTCACGGGCCATCATGAATGACGTCACCCGCGTAATATCCGCGCGAAACGCCAACACCTGCAGGTCAAACATCAATTCCGCGTACTCTCTGAATGTCGCTGGAAGACCAACCGGGCGCTCAGGTACTTCAAAATCACTGTTATACGATTCTGATTTGGCGATCCGCTGTTCAACATCGCGAATGGCATCAAAATATTCGTTCAGCTTGGCGCGATCATGACCACCGAGTTTTGCAGATAATTTTGAAATTTCCTGCGACAACCCATCAAGAATGCTACGGTCTTCCTGCGCACGTGCCTCACGTTCTTCAGGGGTATCACCGGTGCCAAAAAGACGCTCAAAGACAAAGCGCGGGTTCGTCTCTGCCGGCAGTGGCATCGTCGGCGTCCTCCACGACATGGAGTTCATGTACGCACACGCGTATCCATGGTCGCAAGCACCGACCACATCGTTGCGATCGACGGCGACCTCCAACGACGACAACTTCGAATCCCGGCAAATCTTTTCCGCAATCAATTGGTCAACGGTGGTACCAGCCTGAACATCTGCACCCTCTGTCTGTTTTGGATGAACCGAACTCATAAACGCGGGGGCCGCCCGAGGATGCTGACCACCTGTATCCCCCTGGTCAGTTGCGGGATAGTTGTCCAACCCAGTCAACACCAGCATCCGATCTCGGAACGACTCGAGAGGCTTCAGCGTCGGAGACAATTCAAAGTTCACGCCCTCCGTTAGCGGCGTCCAGTCGAACATATTGGCACCGTTGCCGACGTAGACCGCCGTAAACCGCGGAACCACTGCGGCACGAGCCGACATTGCCGGTACCATCGCATCCAGGAAAGGCAACGCAAGCGTCGCCCCCATTCCACGAAGAAACGTACGTCTCGGTAGTGCTAACTTTGTGATCACCATTAAACCGCCTCCCAAACCTCTTCCAACACCATCAGCTCTTAGTTCGCGAGTTCCACAGACATCCGCATCTGAAACGGTGTGCTCATCACAATGCTTTCAATGAGCGCAGTCAAAGTATAGTTCTTTGTTGCAGCCTCGCGCTTAATCTGACGCACCACGGACGCATCGGAGGCTTCCAACCCTCGCCCTAAGGCGTATGTGAGTAACCGGTCAGTTGCCGTCGTAAGAAAATCATCCGAATAACTCAACAATAACTCTCGAAGTTCACCGGGACCATCAAATGTCGTCCCGTCAGGGAACGCCGCTGACGCATCGATAGGAAGTCCAGACGCGTAAATGTCTCGCCATTCACCGATGGCATCAAAGTTTTCGAGCGCAAACCCAAGTTGGTCCATCTGCGCATGACAACTCGCACACACCGGATTGGCCCGATGCACCGCCATTTGTTCCCGCATCGGCAATACTTTGCGCGGGTCCCGTTCTTCTTCGAGGTCCGGCACGTTCGGTGGTGGAGGCGGTGGGGGTGTGCCAAGAATATTTTCCAAGATCCATTTCCCACGGATAACGGGCGATGTTCGATTCGCTCTCGACGTGGCCGTTAGAATTGATCCCTGCCCCAGCAAGCCACGCCGGGGACTCTCGGCTGACAGCGGGACACGCCGAAAACGTTCTCCATATACCCCTGAAATCCCGTAATGTTTCGCGAGTCGCTCATTCAAAAATGTGTAGTCGGCGTCCAACAACTCAAGCACACTGCGATTCTCGCGAAGAATACTTTCAAAAAAAAGCTGCGTCTCTCGCTCAAATGCCTGACGGAGGTTATCGTCAAAATGAAACAGTAATTCCGGACTCGGCTGGAGTGTCGAAACATTCCGAATGTATAGCCACTGCCCAGCAAAATTCTCGACCAATGATTGCGATCGAGAATCCTCCAACATGCGAGCCACTTGCGCTTGAAGGACCGCTGGTTCGTGCAGTGTATTCGCGACCGCTAGGTCAACCAACTCATCATCGGGCACACTACTCCACAGAAAAAAGGATAAACGTGACGCGAGTTCGAGATCCGAAATGCGATACGGCGTATTCGGTTGCACAGTCGCCGGCTGGTCTTCCACACGAAACAGAAAATTCGGACTGACAAGAATGCTGCGTACCGCTAACTCAATACCGGATTCAAATCCGCCTGACCGTGCGTTCTGACGGTACAACGCCAACGGTACTTCCAAGTCACTCTCGGTGAGTGGCCGACGATAGGCTCGTCGGGCAAGCGTCGAAATAATCTCTTCGGCACACGGCTCTTCCTCAACGGCCGACCTCGGCGTGCAAATCAATAACTTCCGCCGACTCGGCGTCTCACTGACTACAGCGCTTTCGGCCAAGGGACCGGTAATGGCGACACTTGCCAAGACGGGTTCACCATTCCGTGCGCGATACGGATCCCGACGTAACGACGGGTCGAACAAATCTTCGATATATGCTGACGTTTTCGATCGGAAAAAGACCTGAACCAGATGCGAACCTGCCGTTACCGGTGCCTCAAACTGCAACGTCTCAAGCACCTTCCTGGTTTTCTCGTCACCTCGTATCCCTTCATACTCGGGTCCACCGACAATTCCGGTCCACAGGTGCTGGTCATCAAGACTCACATGCATTTCATGCGGTTCAATCGTTACACCCTCAAATCCACCTTCGACACCGCCTTCTTCTGGACGAAATTCGAAACGATAGTCCCCGTCCACTGCAAAGTAATACCGGAATGCGGTTCCGCCACGAGACCCGAGCGGTAAATCATCACTAACCCGACCATCTTGATTGCTATCGGTCGCGACAAAGATAGTCTCAGGAGATGGACTCCCGGCCGGACGACCCAAGGCTATTTGACTGACTTTCGCCGCCGCGCTGAGATATCGCTCTGTCAATGCAGACGACAACGTGAGCGCATCAGCATTATTATCAAAACCGTACGCGGCATTGTCCGCTGGCAGCAGCGAAGCATCGATATCTACTGCCAGCAGATCACGGATGGCGTTGCGATACTCTGCACGATTCAAGCGATGCAAAGTCGGTCGCCCAGGATTCGGAGACGCCAACGCTGCGCGGTCAAGCTCTGCCTCAAGCCATGCGACCACCATCTCAGCCTCTGTATTATCGGGTCTTGGACGGCCAACGGGAGGCATGGCGCCCGTACGCAGTTTTTTTATAACAGCTTCCCAAACGTCAGCGTTCTCACCAACACGGTTCATTTCCAAAACATCAAGCGCTAAACCACCAGTCCGTGTCCGATCGTTGTGACAGGAAAAACAAAAGCGCTGCAAAACGTGGCGAGGTGGATCATCGGTTTGAGCGCGCGCCTCCCGGTCACCGTAAACAACACACGCTAACAGGACAAATGCCGCCATCCTACGTAACACCATCACTGTCTCACTGCCTCCAACGAAATCTCTGCAGCGCAAGGCGCCGGACATTCAATCTCAGCTGCCCCGAGCTGGCGTAACAATTCAGCGGTGTGTGGATGAGCAGCGAAAGAGTTTCCGTACTCCACACCATCCGCAACTCGCAAGGGTGTCCGCCCATCTTTAGCAATGACGTCAAGCTGAGCACCCTGATCGAACAGATACTGCACCACACTATTGGCCCCGCGATAAGCAGCGGCATGCATGGCCGTCTCACCAACATCACTCACAAAATTCACATCAGCTCCGGTCTCTTCCACAAGCAGTTGAACAGCCTCAAGAACCTGCGCCTCACTCGCACGGTCTTGGTTCGACGCCCATGAAATACCAGCGGCAGCCATGAGCGGAGTAATGTTGTCTTCTGTGTGAATAGATGGGTCTGCACCATATTCAAGCAACAGACGCATCACCTCAACATCCGCGGCTTTCGCAGCCAACATCAGTGCAGTCGCTCCAGTCATATGACGACGATAACGAGCCCCAGACCATCGCGGCTCTTCCATCGTATTCCGACCGTTAACGTCCGCTCCATGGTCCAATAAAGCACGGATGACATGTAGTCGATCCAGGTTCACGCTGATGAACTGATCACTAATATGCCAATTGGCAACATGTACGGCTGCCTGCAATGGCCGACCGAAGATATTGCCTCGGATAACACCTTCATTTTCGCGTTCCGTGTAACCAAGTTTCCTGATTTCCAGTGGTATTGGGACAGCACGAACTCCTTTTACCGTCAGACGGGTCGAACCACCTTCGCGATTCGGGTCCGCGCCTTGCGCGAGTAGCAGATCGACGAGATTCTCATGCCCATTGATCACAGCTACCAGTAATGGACTTGCACCATCTGGCCTGACGGCATTGACATCGGCGCCAGCAGAAATCAACAATCGAACGGTCTCGAGACTTCCTTTTCGTACAGCGAACAACAATGGGGTGGTGCCGCTATTACTCCGCGCACCCAAGTCAGCGCCACGCTCAAGTAACGTCTCGACCACTGCTCCATGCCCTTCAATTGCCGCCCACATTAGTGCCGACTGGCCATTCCATTGTTCTTGCACATTGATACTTGCGCCGGCATTTAAAAGCGCTGCAACCGCATCGCTTTGTCCGCTTCGAGCAGCCAACATGAGTGGCGTTTCCCCAGCGTTCACGGCATAAAAGGCATCGTTAGGATCAGCGCCAGCATCGATTAACTGTTTGATAATCGTCGCATTACCGTTCTTAGCCGCAAGCCCAAGTGGTGTCGCCCCGTAGTTATTCGACACAGCGATGTTGGCATCAGCGTTAATCAACAGCGCTGTCATGCCTGCATCGTTTAAATAAGCAGCCCAATGTAACGCCGTGGCACCATCTCCCTGTGACGCGTTGACATCCACCTCTCCGTCCAGCAGCGCAGACACGCGTACTTTATCCCCGCGCTCCATAGCATCAGCCAATGGCGCTGTTTGGGCACTCACTCCCACACCAAGTAGCAGGAGTAACCCCGTGACGGAAACTACCAACGTGTATCGTAATCGCATGTACCTAAGCAATAATCTACGTCACATCCTACTACGCTCGCACTCCTGGCGCGACCCCATCCCGTCAACACAAACACAATTCACAAGGACACGGTGTTTCTCCCTAATGGTGCGTATAATCGCGCCGAGACCGCACGCTGTTGTCATGTGATTGTTAGCCTGTGAAAAAAACACCCGAGTCATTCGTACACCTCAACCGGTTGTTGCAATCCACCGTCTTGGTTACCACGATTGGTCTATCTTCTTTGACCGTAACTGCCCAAACGCAAGATACGACTAACGCAATGGGCACCGTCTCATGGCTTCATGTCGCCTTGGAACAACGTGGACGACTCGAAACACTCACGAACCGGTTCTACGAGAACGACGAAGGAGCCTCACAAGTTTTTGCACTTCGCTCTCGACTGTATGCCGAAATCCGTGACTTGGCCGACCCGCTCCAGTTTGTGGTCGAAGTTCAAGACTCTCGTGGCACTTTGGCGGACAACCCATTCTTCTTGCCTGAACAACACAACAATCAACTGGACTTCCTGCAAGCACAAATTCGACTCTCCTCGAATCCAGACGACCAGGGTATGGTGTCAATGCACTTACAACTCGGACGATTCACCATGGACCTTGGCGGCCGGCGGCTTGCGGCTCGCAATCGTATGCGTAATACAACCAATGCATTCGATGGCTTACTGTGGCGTATCGGGCAAAGTAACGATTGGACGCTCCGGACATTCGCAAGCCAGCCGGTCATCATCAATCCAACCGCACTCGATTCAAGTCGGGATGGTGGGTTGTTTTGGGGAAGCGCTTATACACAGCGTCTGTCTCGACGAACGACCATCGAAAGCTACTATCTGGGCTTGAAAGATGACGAGCAGAACTTTCCGAACCGGCAGTACTCAACCTTGGGTGGAAGACTCGCACAAACGCCAGCCTCCGGTGCGGTTGATCTTGAAATCGAATCAGTATGGCAGTTTGGCCGCACCGATGGCCTGTCGCACAAAGCCCATTTCCAACATGGAACGATTGCTTACCAATTTTCGACCGCATGGCAACCACGGATCGCGTTTCAGTACGATTTCGCAAGTGGAGATGACAATCCAGACGACCAACAATTTGGACGCTTCGATACGTTATTCGGGGCCAGGCGGTTTGAATTGAACCCGACAGGAATTTACGGTCCGTTCGTTAGGAGTAATCTTCACACCCCAGGATTACGTATATCCGCCAATCCCAATGGCAATTTGAGAATGTCGGCGTTTTACCGCGCATTCTGGCTTGCGGAATCACGCGATGTCTGGGTAGGTCCTATGTTGCAAGACCCTACCGGAGCAGCCGGTCGTTTTTTGGGAAATCAAGTTGAAATAGCGGCCATTTGGCAATTACTGCCTTCTCTGAACGCTGAAATTGGCTATGCCCACTTCTATAAAGGGTCCTTTATCGACAATATTTCCGGCGGGTTTGCACCGACCGCTGATAGTGATTTCTTTTATGCAGCGTGGATCTTTCGAACTTCACTATGATTGGGTCACTGGAACGTAGTGGGGCACTGGCGTACAATCCATTCACGAAGAAAGAGGAGCATATATTGGCGAAGGATGATCTTATTGATGTACAAGGAACAATCACCGCCGTCCACAGCGGTGGACTCTATCGAGTTCAGTGCGACTCCGGGCACGAACTACTTGCCCAGCTAAGCGGGCGAATGCGGCGGTTTCGGATCAAGGTTGTTCCAGGAGACCGGGTCAAAGTTGGTGTATCCCCCTACGATCCCACGCGAGGATTGATTACCTTTCGAGAACGTTAAGTCGACTCAACATTTGAGACAACAGTCCAAGCCTCAGGGAATCCCCTCCACTGTTTAAACCACAGACTGGACGTACACCCTACTGCGGAAGACTTCGGTTCGGAAATATCTGCAGATTGATATCGTCGCGTTTAACCTCAACTGATATACCTCGGCGACTAAGTTCTTCCGGGACCTCAATAAGAATGCGGTACCGAGTTGACACTTCGTCAACCTGTTGGTTGAGATAATTCGCAAACTCGGTCAGCACAACGGGCAAGCCCGTCGGGGTATTAATCGTTCGGTACAGCCCTCCAGTATGTTCAGTCAAACTCAGTCCATACTGTTTTTGTCTGCCGCCTAACTGGTTGAGTGGATTGAGTGCCCCTTGTCCAGAAAACAGGAGAACGTGCACATTTGCACCCTGTTGAATCAAGTCATTTACAAATTGGTTGTAGTCGTCGTCACTAATGAAATCACTGAGTTCCGACCCATCCGTAAGCACCAGCACAAATACCGGCCACGTGTCCTCTGCGGTGTAACGCTCGTCCCAGGTCTCGAATAACGCGTCCATCATACGGAGGCCAGCCCCTCGTTCAGAAAACACTTGTTCGGCCTCCAAACTAAGCGTCTGTCGATCAGCCGTAAAATCAACACGTGTCTGCACATTGCGAGCCATTGTAAAAAGGCCGACCTCAGCCTGCGGCGACAGAATTTGAAGAAATTCAGCGACTCCGTCACGCATCATGGGATCAGCTCCCGCCTCTGACATGACATTACTGTTGTCAAGCAACAAAGCAACCTTAGGCGGGTTTGAATCCAACACGCACGACACAACGGGTAGCTCGCTCCCACCTACACTCACGACAAAGTCATCTGCGGTGAGATCCAAAACAGGCTGATCATCTCGATCAACCACAGAGGCATATAGATATCCTCTTACCTGTGCATCACTCGTGGCTGGGAATCCCACCAAAGAGAAGCCTGCCATGACAAGCACGCCACAGAGACGAAGAGACGACACGGCGCTCACGGGACCTCCCAACATGAAATGTAGTCTGTATCGTAATACGTCGAACAAGAAAAAACCGTTTTACTTCTGAATTCGCCTACGTGCGCTTCACTCCATATAATCGACAGTAGTTACTGACCGGCTCGTGCTTTACTGAACCTGCGGCATGTCAATGAGGAAACCCTCGTCGTTAAGGCGTGAATGATGAGAAACTACTCCATCCGGAAGCACTGTCGCGACCATACGGAAGGAAGCTCAGTATGAGACAACCACTACTTGGCACACGAAGTATTCTGGTCGTTGCGAGTTTGATCGTCTTCGCAGTTACTCTGACAGTGTCAGGCCAGGAGCAGGATACTGAGCCATCTCCGCGCACAGCGTGGGGCGATCCGGACCTGCAAGGGATCTGGAACAACAACACAATTACGCCGCTACAACGACCAGCAGAATTCGCCGATCAAGAGTTTTTGACGACAGAAGAAGCTGCCGAAATCGAACGGCAGGCCGTCGCACGCGTTGCGGAGCAGAATGCACCCAGTGCAGTACGCAGCGAACCTCTTCCAGCCGGTGGCAACGTAGGTGCCTACAATAGTTACTGGACCGAGCAGGGAACGAGAATCGTACCGACGGGACGAACGTCGCTCATCACAGACCCGCCGAATGGCCGACTTCCACAACTGACATCCGAAGCACTAGCCAGGATTACGTCGGATGAGAACCGCCGGGTGTTCGACGCACGAGAAGGATTAGCCCCTGCCCATGGCCCCGAAGATATGGGACTCAGTGAACGGTGTTTGTGGTACCGGGGGATCCCAACATTTCCTACTGGTTATAACAACAACTACCACATCGTTCAAAACCCTGACTTCATAGTAATTCTCCAAGAACATATTCACGACCTACGGGTCATAACCCTGGACGACCGACCACACCTACCACCAAATATTCAACAATTTGCTGGAAGTTCCCGTGGACGCTGGGAAGGAGACACACTTGTTGTCGAAACAACGAATCTAAGAAGCCCATTCATTCGGCGCTGGAGTCGACCGGAGCACTCATTATCACGTGGCGACCTCAGTGAAGAGGTGCATGTGCTTGAACGGTTCAGACGAATCGGACCCGATACACTCGACTACCAATTTACCGTCACCGATCTCAACACCTGGACACAACCGTGGAGTGGGTCACTACCATGGGCACGCGTTGAAGGTCCGATGTTTGAATTCGCGTGCCATGAAGGCAACTACGGCATGACCAATATGCTGGCTGGTTCTCGTGCAGATGAACAAGCGGTGGATCAAGGACGTAACTAGGTTGAAACACACAAAACGCCGACCAGGTTTAAGTTCTCTTGACTACAATTGACGAACTGACTCTTTTCGTCGCGGTAGACGCACTGCCCGCGCCATAACAACTACTTGATCAACGACGCGTACTCCGTGCTTATTACTGATCCCTGGTTCTACCTCGCATCAACCATTGCCGTCTTGATTGTTGGCATTGCTAAAGGTGGGCTCGGTGGTGGAATCGGAATTGTTGCCGTTCCTCTCATGTCCATGGTCATTAGCCCCTTGCAGGCGGCCGCCATTCTATTGCCACTCCTCATGGCGATGGATGCACTCGCGCTTCGCGCGTATTGGCGCCAATGGAACTGGCAATACCTCGAAGTTCTAATTCCAGCAGCGCTCGGTGGCACCGTCATCGGTTTTTTTACGGCGCAATACATTTCTGTGACTGGACTGCGCGCGTTGGTCGGCATCGTAGCGTTAGCGTACGCACTGCAATATTTCTTACCGATTACCAATACCCACTCAAAAACCACAGAAAGACGAAGTGCGATGTTTTGGGGTGCCACGGCCGGATTTACCAGTTTTTCGATTCACGCTGGTGGTCCGCCACTCCAAGCCTACTTGTTGCAGCAACGCATGGACCGAACAACCTTTCAAGCAACGGGCGTCCTCTTTTTCTTCGTGGTCAACTGGTCTAAGGTCTTACCGTATGCATGGCTGGGGCAATGGAATGTTGATACGCTGCTGACCTCGCTCGTCTTACTTCCCATGGCGCCGATTGGTGTCTCTCTCGGTCGCCACTTACACCAACGAATCAATGATGCGATCTTTTTTGGCGTGATACACGGCTCCCTCTTCCTGATCGGGATCAAATTGCTCTACGACGCGGTCATGAGCTCTTAACGAGAAGTCTCTGCCATAATCGAATGCATGCGACTCCTGTTTTTCATAAATCTCTGGCTTCTTCTCGGCTTACTGTCCGTTACACCCATAGCGCAGACCGTCACTGAACAAATCGCGGAAGCAACACTCGCCGCACCGGAACCACTGCGTGACGGAGCACGGGTAATTGTCCGGGATGCCGAAGGGCAACCGACGATTCTCCGTGCGGGAACGAATTCGTTGGTCTGTGAACCCGACGGGCCACAACCGGGCTTTGGCGTCGAGTGCTACCACCGTAGCTTTCAACCAGTTATGGACTGGACGTACCGCCGCTTAGCGGAAGGGGCACGCACCTACCGTGAAGCGTATGCTGATGGCGGTCCAGAAGCCGATATTAATGCCGGCGCAATGCAGTACGCACTCATCGGCTCGACACAAGAGGATGCAGTGGCAACAATGTCAATCAAATTGCCGTATGCGACGGCCGAATCTACGGGACTGCCCACTGAAGAACGCAGCAATGGGCCCTGGCTCATGTGGGCAGGAACAGCAGCTGCGCATATTATGTTCGCAACAAAACCACCGGGCGTACCGGACGAGTACCCTGGGCGCTGACATCGTGCAATGTTGTATCCATCGCCTTGGCCGACGCTCTACCTGGTGGCACCATGGCATCACAGTGGGATTGGTGTGTTTCCTTGGTGTCAGTGGTTGTAGCGAACTTTCGTGGGAAGACTATATGGCGGCGGCGCACGACGCCGTCCAAGACAACCGATACCAAGAAGCAGAACTCTTTTTCCTGACCGCCGCAGACTTAGCGGACTACTTTGAGCAGAACGACCTCAGACGAGCGGTTACTCTAAATAATCTCGGAAACTTATTTGTTCTCGACGATCGTTTTGTTGAAGCCGAAGAACTATTTCACAGAGCCACACTCATCATTGAACATGTCCAGGGATCACACCACCCCGATCTTGCAACACAATTTGACAACGTCGCACGACTCTATGCACAACAAGCCATTTATTCGGAAGCCGCTTTACTCTTCGAACGTGCCACGATAATTCGCGAAGCAGAATTCGGCCTTGACCACTTAACAACCATTGAAAGTATGAGTGGCCTTGCGAGAAGTTATTACCACCAAGGTTTTCATAGTGAAGCCGAAGCACTGTATGAACGGATCATCCCTGTCCTTGAAGACGAACTAGATGCAACCAATATCAGACTCGCGGATGTGTACGAGGAGTATGCAGGGGTACTGCGGGCGACTAACCGAGGCGTGGATGCGCTAGAACTCGAAACGCGAGCGAGGTCGATTCGTTCGCTTCCGTAAGGATCAGATTATGGATTGCCTGCTCCGCGCTCAAGTAACAGTGCGACAACGGATTCATATTGCTTCGCCTCCGCTTCGTCGAGAACCGTTTGACCTCTCAAATCGGCGGCGCTGATATCCACGTCATGGTCTGCGAGCAACGTTACGGCCGCGAGGGTCCGAGATTCAGCCGTCCCCGGATCAGTGTACGGAACCCATGGTCGAAACCGAGGACTACCTCCCATTGCCAATGCGGCCATTAAGGTCGTCGTGCGCTCCGTTCGAGCTTGATAGACACCATCTGCGATGTACTCCACTTCATGCACAAATTTTGGATCGGCACCATGACTAATTAATAAACGCATAACGTCGACACGCGCGAATCGTGCAGCAAGCCACAATGGTGTCGCGCCAACGAACGCCGCAGGATAATGGAGATCACGTGACGCACGACGAGTCGGCGTCCATGTTCCCAATGTTAGGTTCGGGTTGGCGCCATGCGAGAGCAGTCCCTCCACCATCTCACGGTCATCACGCATCACTGCGTTATGAATTGGTGCGACACCAGCCACTGCCGCATTCGGATCGGCATTATTGGCAAGCAACAACTCAACCAACTCGGTGTGTCCGCCATGGGCCGCAATCGTCGTTGCACTCATACCCCAGGCATCCGCAGCATCGACATTGGCTCTGGCCGCAATGAGATATTGCGCCGACAGCACATCACCGACACGCGCCGCAAACATCAAAGCGGTGTTGCCCCCATGCGGAATTTCGCGTTTCGTGCGACTGTGCGGTGGAACGGCCATCATCTGACTCCACACCGCTGACCGTTGGTCGACATCGGCACCGTAGTCCAGCAATACCTTCACCGTGTCTGGGTGATGATTCGCCGCCGCCCACATTAATGCAGTCTGGCCACGAGTCGCCGACCGATCCAGGTCAGCACCAGCCGTTGCGAGCACACGCACAACGTCTTCACTCCCCGCACGTGCCGCGATCATGACGGGAGTCTCACCGCTCAGTAATGCTAAATTCGGATCGGCACCGTTCTCAACCAACAGCGTGACCATCTGTGCATTTCGATTTTCACTGGCCGCCCACAGGGGCGTGACTCCAAGATCGTTGGCCGCATTTAGTGGCGCATTCACCGTGAGGAGCCAGCGGGCCATCTCAAGATCATCTCGATAGGTCGCCCACAGAAGCGCCGTTGAGCCATCAGGGGACGTATCTGTAACATCTGCACCCGCTGTAATGGCATTGCGAAGTGCAGGAAATTCACCACGCTTCGCCAGCTCAACTACATCCGAGATATCGTGCTGGGTTCGCCCGGTAACACTAACCCCCACGACAAGTAGCAAAACGACAAACACTAGACGGGAAAACATCTGCACTGCAGCGCCCCTACAGATCGGTGAGAGAATCCAGCGCTAAGTGACCGGTGCTGCCACCAACATGGTCGACCGGCACATCCATTTTATCCATCAGTGTCACGAGTAAATTAGCGAGGGATGGCTCATTCTCATAGGCAATATGTCGACCACTCGGCAAACGCCCTGCACCACCACCGAGTAGCAGGATTGGCAGATTATCGCCGGCGTGTCGAGTACTGTTGGAGATTCCAGAACCATACATGATGGTCGTGTGGTCAAGCAGGTTCCCGTCACCATCAGGGGTCGCTTTCAGCTTGGCCGCATATCTGGAAAAAAGCTCCGTATGGTAACCATTAATCTTTGACATATGCGCAATCAGCTCAGGCACATCATTGTGATGCGACAGAGGATGATGCGCTTCGGGAACACCGATCTGTGGATAGGGCCGTGCACTTTGTTCTTTCCCAATCATAAAGGACACCACCCGAGTAAGGTCTGATTGAAACGCGAGAACTTGTAGGTCCAGCATCAAATCCAGGTGATCTTCAAACACAGCCGGTGCACCTTGGGGCTGTCGAAAATCTGGCAGTTCCAGTTCGTTCTGCGCCTCAGCCATTTCAATGCGACGCTCCACGTCTCGAACAGACTCCGTAAACGCATCAAGTTTGATGTGATCCTGTGGACCCAGCTCACGCTTTAGGCTGGCGAGTTTGTCAGCAACCGCATCAAGCAGGCTTTCATGTTGTCGTCGACGTGCTTCCCGTGCTGTCCGTTCCGTACTCCCACTGTCACCAAAAAGTGTTTCGAATACCGCTCGCGGGTTCCACTCCATCGGCAATGGCTGCGTCGGGTTCCTCCATGAAATCGTGTGCGTATAGACACAACTCAAATTCCCGGTACAGGCCCCCGCGTTATTCGGCCGGTCCATCGCCACTTCAAGTGACGCGACCTGAGTCTGCTTCGAAAAATGTCTCGCCAGCAACTGGTCTACCGACACATCTGCAATGATCTCCGTCTCATTACGCCCTCCACGGGTCGTGCCTGTAAGAAATGAACCAGACGCACCGGCATGGATATAGTTCCAATTAGCCTTCAAGCCGGATAGCACTATCAATTGATCACGAAACGGCGCAAGTGGCTCAAGTACCGGTGTGATCGTGAAATTGGCCCCGACATCCGGCGGCGTCCAATACTCCATCGCCATACCATTTGGGACGTAAAACGACTGAAAACGATGCGGTGGGTTACTGGCAGCTCGGGCCGCCGGAGCCATGGCATCAAGAAACGGTAACGCAAGCGTCGCACCAAGTCCCCGTAGAACTGTCCGCCGAGGCAATGATTTTGTGAGCATCATCAGACCGTCTCCTGGTTCCTAAGGGTCCACTAAACTAGTTCGCAATACCCGCTTCCGATGCCCGACTGGTAAATGCCGGACTACGGATTATGCCTAGGATAATCGAAGACCACCGATAATCGGCAACCGCCGCATCCTTTACGATCTGCCGGACGGTTGGTCGGTCGTAATATTCCAATCTCCGACCGAGCGCATACGCCAGTAATTTCTCCACCACTGTTCTCGGAAATCTTTCCGGCTCATCCAGCAACAACGCCCGTAATCCACTCAAACCAATAACCCGTTCACCCGCCAGTGTGGTTCCTGTTGAGTCTACCGGACGTCCCCGTTCATCTTCAGTCCGCCATCCACCGATAACATCAAAATTCTCCAAGGCGAATCCGAGTGGATCAATTACCGAATGACAGCTAGCGCATGATGGATTCTCGCGATGCCTCGCCAACCGCTCACGAATGCTGTCCGACTCCGTTCCTGGAGTCGTTTCCAGCGTGGTATCGACGCCAGGCGGCGGCGGCGGAACGGGCCATCCGAAGATGTTGTCAACGAGCCATTTGCCACGTAAAACGGGCGAGGTGCGGTCAGGGTAGGACGTTGTTGCCAACAGCGCGCCTGCTGCCAACAATCCCCCTCGCTGATTGGGTTGATCAATCGTCACGCGCCGGAATCGACTGCCGTATACGCCCTCAATACCGTAGTGACGAGCGAGTCGTTCATTGGCGAAGGTATAGTCGCTATCCAACAACACGCGAACACTCTGATCTTCCGTAATCGTGCTTGCAACAAAACGTTCAACCTCTTCAACAAATGCCTCAAGAAGGGTCTCGTCGTACGTGGGGTATTGACGCGGGTCCACAACGACCTCTCCAACCCGACGAAGATTAAGCCATTGCGCTGCAAAATCATTTACCAAGGTCTCTGTCGCCCGAGGGTCGGCCAGTAAACGTCGTGTCTCGGCTTCTAGCGTTGACGGATCACTCAGTTCACCTCGCTCAGCTAAGGCAAGCAACCGCTCATCCGGAATGCTACTCCATAAGAAGAAAGACAATCGTGAAGCCAGCTCAATATCACTTAACGCGTAAGGGGACTGACTGGACTCCCCATCAACCGGGTCGCGGTAAACGCGCAAGAGAAAATCTGGATCAACAAGAATACGTTCCAGGGCAAACTGGATCCCACTGTCAAAGCTCTGCCCATCACGACGACCTTCATCAAAGAAAGTCAGTAACGACCCGATTTCACCAGACGTTACCGGCCGGCGAAATGCACGCCTCGCAACAGCTTGAATAATTTCAGTGGCGCACCTTCGCTCAGCGACAGCGTCCGTATTCGGCGGTTCGCATACGTAGATTGCACGCCGGCTTGGAGTCTCCCGTGCATTTTCACGGGCCAAGAATGGACCGCCGATATCCACAGCGGCTACCGCCGCATTGCCCATATAGATTTGATCGTTTGTAAGGACCCGACCGCGCTGCTCCGGCTGCCACAATCCCTCTGGTTCCCATTGCTGACGAACAAAACTCACACCAACAACATGCGGTCCGGCTGTCACAGGAACCTGCACGACTAACCCGTCATCACCGCTCAACTGCATGAAGGTTTCCCACGCCGGGTCACCAGCAAAGCCAGGCTCGCCGTCCCCCGCATAACTGGCTGCCGCCGGCTCTCCAGGTACAGAACCACCAACCGTGAAACGCTCCATGAGTTCACCATCCACTCGAATGTCGAGCTGCTGCGCCCATCCCATCCCCATCAGGTAATCCTGATACTGGCGACGAAGCCGAACGGTTACTTCATAGTTGCCATCGACAGGAAAGTGATAGGGAATCGCAATACCGCCGCGAGAACCGAGAGGGAGAGCCTCGTCCTGTCTCGCATCCTGCACAATGTGCAATGGCACCTCAAACGTATCAACACTCGCGGTGATTGGGAGTAGTCCAACTGCTTGTCGAGTTACCTGTCTCGCCACCGAAAGGTACCGTTCAAGATGCGAAGTTGAAAAAGTCAACACGTCTGCAAAATTGTCAAAACTCCCATCTGCAGTCTCATCACCAGGAAGCAGTGACTCCACGTCAACATCAAGATCGAACAGATCACGAATGGCATTGCGATACTCGGTGCGGTTAAGGCGATGAATCGCACCGATCCGACCGGGATAGGGGTTCTCTGCCCACGCACGATCAAGCTTGTCCTCTATCGAAACAGCAACGGCACGATATGTCTCGTTGTCTGGACGGGGGCGCCCAGGTGGCGGCATCGAACCGGCTCGTAATTTCTCGACAACCTTCTCCCAAGTCTCAGCGTCCGCATGCATATTGGCCGCATCAAGATCATCAAGTGCCAAACCTGCCGTTCGTAATCGCGTATTGTGGCACCCAATACAATAGCGCTGCACCAAGGTATTCGGTTCCGTCAACGCTGCCGGCGTTGCCTGACTCGCCATCACCGGTTGATTCGCTAGCTCGACCGCTCCGATCACAGCGACCAGCACAACGAAGAACGCGCCGAGCGACGATATCTTCCCAGTCACTGTGTCATTCACTTCCTACTCACGCAAAGTGGTTTCAAACCCCAACGATTGCGCCCGATAAATTGCTATTGACCTGCACCAGACTCCCGGTCTTCCGCACGACCCGCACGCAGACTATTCTCAAGCCCGTAATTACCCTCGTGACAGGCATACTCAAAAATCTGATAGGTCGAATCACGATTCAGCGGCATCGCGACCTTCCACGGAGCCGTAAACGGTTCAGGGTCATCAATCGTAACTTCATAGTGCAGCGTATCCGCATCAACAAATGAAAACCGCTCAACAATCTTGAGTGCTTCACTCTGTTTAATACCGCGGACGCCACGACTGGCAATGTTTGTACCAATCGTGCCCTGATCGTTGTAGTTAGCAGTTTCAACAACTAAGGTCGTGCCTTCCCAGTAGCCCCGTGGATCTCCGTTCCACAGTCGGATATTTTCTGACAGTGGCGGTCTATCGCCCAGAGGAATAACGCGGGCTTCGTGAATCATTTCGTAAAAGATCACGACATAACCTGGTGCCTGCAGGATTTGATACCCCGCACCGTACCCGCCAGGAAACATCCCGCCCGGGATTCCCCTGGTAATACACCGTTCCCAAGGTGTGTGCTCCAACCAACCATCTGTCAGGTTCACAAGATTTGCATTACGTGCCGCAATTGCGGACTCGCGTAATGGCACACGACCATTCGGAGGGTCGACGACCATCGACTGACGACGTTCGTTGCGTAAAGCATCTCCTGGTCCATCACCCCAGGGCCCCTGAGGGCCTCTTTCTCTCGCATTGGGGTCTGGATTCTCAGGAGGTCGCTGCGGCTGGTTACTGCCAGGAAACCAGTCGGCAAGGGGCCCTAAACGCTCAATATCAATATCATTTGGCGCTTCAAACGGCGTGGGATCAAAATTAGTCCAGACACCTTGTATATTTGGCTGCCCATCAGCCGTCATCGGCGGGGACCAGGGATTCCCTGATGTTTGGGCATACGCGCTAGCCGGAATACACACCAGAGCAACTGCCATGGTTGCAACTGTCATCAGACCCCCACCAAAGTTGTGCCGCTGCATCTTTAAATCCTCCACCTAAAAAAAGAAATTGCATCCTCGGTTCGACGCTGGTCTCACAGTCCCACAGCAAGCCTACACCGCACGAACCCTGTTAATCATGAACTCGGAAGCATCTCCATGCAACATACACGATCAAAATCGATGATCATCCGGTCTCGGTCCCGCGAAAACCCGCTACCTCAGATCAGATTCTTTCACCTGGTCAATCATCAAAACTTAAAAAAACCAACTCACTGAAATGTAACCAGTAACACCCGAAAGACCGTACTCAGACGGAAGCGGACGCGCCGGTGTCAAGTCACTCGCACCAAAGCCAAAGTAAACACCGCCAGTGACCGTCGTTTCATTACTAGCCGAAAAAGACAGATTTGGTGACAGCAGCACACTCCCATCATTTGCATTCCACAGACCAAATCCAGCCACACTCAACAGAGGGTGCACCTGATACGAACCTTGTAACGCCACTTCGTCTCGTCCCAGCACCTGATACTCCCCGCGTTGAAACGGAGCCGACTGTAAAAGTGCGAGGTATTCATCGGCGCCAGATGCCGCCATATTGTCGCGTTGGTACTCAACGAGAAACACAAAGTCACGTCCGCGAACTTGCCAAGCACGGTCTAACCCGAGACTGCCACGAAACACCACCGCATCTCGCATCTCACGCGCAACGCCTTCACCACGTAAAGCCCACGGCCCCACTGAACCAGCAACACCAACCGCACCAGTCGTATCTCCGTACAGCGTCCCGCCCCAAGCCGACAGTTCCCAATTCTTCCACACCGCAAGTCCGCGTCCGAGCGCGGTCACTTCTTCACCAAGAGCGGTGCGCGTAGGACGAACAACGAGGTCAATCTCACTCAATGGGCTCGGCGACAATCGGATGCGCCCAGCATCAACACCACCACGATACAGACGGAACGGATCCGTCGGGCTAAATGGCAAGAACGGGTCGGCGGGCGTGAGAAACAGCGTGGTCCCCCAGGATACGGCCTGCCGCCCCACTCGCACGTCAACAGTGTCCGTCGGCATCCACGCCACATGAAAACGATCAAACCGATGCGTCCATCGAGCGTGCTGCTGGTCTTGCACCGTCCACTGCAGATCAAACCACTCTCCACCACTCGGTACAGCACTAAGACCCAAACCATCCGTCGTGCTGCGACGCCGTATGTTCACCCCATGTTCATAGGACACTTCGACCGAAAACGGTCCGAAGACCGGCTCGGCAGTGAGACGAAAACGACTGAAATCACCAAAATTACCCTCGGTAACATTCGTTGCGCCTGAAAAAAGCGGGACTGTCTGGAGATAACCTTCAAGCCAATCTGACTGCGCAGAGGCACCGGTCGGTGTCAGCACGACACATGCCATGCCCAGCATGAACTCAACCGCAACGCCGCGACACCAGTGAGTCACTCCTGAATCTCATCAGACGCGATTCCGCCATCCACTATGCGCACGAGTCGGCGTGACCGCTCCATAACATGCTCATCGTGTGTGGCGAACACGAAGGTAACGCCTAAATCACGATTCAATTCAGCCATCATGTTCAATAATGCTTCACTCGAAGCCGAATCAAGATTGGCAGTTGGTTCATCGGCTAAAACAAGCGCGGGCTTGCTCGCGACGGCGCGAACAACCGCGACCCGCTGTTGCTGACCACCGGACAACTTCCCTGGCCGGCGGTCCTCCAATCCGTCCATCCCTGTCCGGTGAAACAATTCCTGCACACGCGCGCGCCGTTCTTCGGCATCAATCCCCTGCAATAACATCGGAAATTCAGCATTTTCAAGGGCTGTGAGAACCGGCAATAAGTTGTACGCCTGAAATACGAAACCAACCTGTTCGAGACGTAAGCGCGCCAGTTCCTGGTTGGTCATCTCACTAATATCCTGCCCGGCCACATCCACCTGACCACGTGTGGCCCGGGTCAGCCCGCCAATTACATTCAGCAGGGTGGTTTTCCCAGAACCGGATGGTCCGGCGAGTGCTGTGAATTCTCCGCGGGCAATCGTCAGGCTGACATCACGCACCGCCGTAACCTCTTCGGCCTCCTGTTCAAAGACCTTCCACACACGATTCGTGCGGACCGCAGGCAAATCAATATTCGTCATCGGTCGAATTTCATGGCTTCAACAGTGTTAATCGTGGCGGCTCGTACCGCAGGATAAATAGACGAAACGGCTCCAATGAACAAAATAAATGCGAACACCTGTGCCAAACGAGTACCGCGAAAGAGGGGGTACACATACGGGTCAATAACCACCCCAGAAAATTCCATGTCGTCAGGAGCCAATGAAGACAAATCAATCCCGTCTCCAAAAAAATACCAAGTCGTGAGCAACCCGAGTCCAACACCAAGACAGCCACTGATTGCGGTCAGGCTTAGACCTTCGACTAACACAATCGCTCCCGTCTCTTTAGGTGTCAGACCGATTGCCTGCAACACTCCAAATTCGCGATGGCGATGCAATACCGACATCAAAACAGTATTCACAATGCTAAACGCGATAATCATAAACAGGATGCCGTACACCAAATAGTTCCCAAAATTGTCAATGGCAATCGCGGCAGACAATGGTGGGTTTGACTCCTGCCAGTCCATCACCTTCGCATCGCCAGTGGCAATCGATGTGTCCAGGTCACGCTCAAGGTACGCGGTAACAACCGGAACGCTCTCACTATCGGTAAGGACCACGCCCACGTTGGTAACATCACGGCCGGACCCAACCCAGGCACCACCCGTTACAAGTGGAATATGGATGACCGACTGATCAATTTCTGAAAGCCCCGTCTCAAAAATCCCGACAACCCGAAGAAGCTGCCCCGCAATCTCTTGCTCGGTATCCTGTGCCTGCACGACAAACCGAGACCCCAACCGAAGATCGAGCGCATCAATCAGACCGCGACCGACATAGCCAGCTAATTCATCGTCGGGTTCCAAATACCGCCCGTCAATCACTTGCTCGTCAAGCGTGCCAAATACAGCTTCCGCAATCGGGTCAACAGCAATAATCCGGGCTGGTCTCGACCCCGCTGAAGAACTGGCCAATCCGGTAACCGTCAGGCGAGATGACACCGCGACCACGTGCGGCTTGATGACTGGCGACTCCAGTGCCTGCTCAACTCGCTGCCGGACATTCGTGGAAAGTCGGTCCTCAATTTTCCGGCTGAGTTGAAACTCCGGTTGTTCCACCGTGACATGCCCCCCACTTGTCCGGATGCCTGAATCAATCCAGGTTTCATGCATCCCGTCACCCAACGAAAACGAGAAAATCAACAACCAGCCACCGACGATCATCGCCATCGCCGTGAGAATGCTTCGACGAAGTTGCCGCCGAAGATTACGAACCGCCAAACGTACAATGACGCCAACGTGCGATGACGATGAACGAGGAGAGTCCTGACTCTGTCGCATCTACAAACCTGAAAGCGTATCGGCTGGAGGTGTACGCCCTGCCCGGAATGCTGGATAAAGCGCGGCTATTACTGCCGTCACAATCAATGCGACGGCACACGTTAGCCAAAACGACGGGTTGTATTCGACACGAAGACTCGGTGACAACAACGCGCCCATTAACGTTATATCACTGTCCAGCAACCAGCTCATATCGGGCGGGGCGTTATGAAACCAGACCATTACGGGAAATATAAGAACGGCGCCTATGACGAGACTCACAAACGCAACGGCCAAGGCTTCTGATAACACCGTCGACCAGATTGACCGCGGGGTCGCCCCGAGCGCTAACATCACGGCAAATTCCCGACGTCGTTCGTAGGTAGCCATCAACGTGGCGTTCGCGACCCCAAACAGAGCGATCCCAAACACAATAAAAATAATGATGAAATGCATACTGTCCGCAAGTGCGACGTAATCAACCATCGCCGGATTCAAAACATCCCATGAAACGACCTCAATAACGGGCTCGACGCCCGGAAGCGTTTCGCGTAGGCGAAGAGCCGTGGTCTCGGCAATCCATGGGTCAGTCGTAGCAACTGCGATTTCATGAATGCGACTCGGGGGAAGCACCATAAGTGCTTGGAGATCGCCTATTGGCATCACGGCAAAAGTCGCGTCGAGTTCTGTCAAACCTGACCGAAAAATCCCCACCAAGCGATAGAGATCATTCGCCATTGACCCATCCGCACCAGACGCCACCACCACGAGTTCATCATCGACCGCCGCAGATAACTGACGTGCCATCTCCTCACCCACCACCAGTTCGTTCTGACCGGAGACCGGTAGTCGTCCTGCAACGAGTTGATCAAGAAAACGCGTCAACACCAATTCCCGCGCCGGATCGATCCCCATAAACATACCGGCCGACGTCGCCTCACCAGAACTTACAAGACCACCGGCATAGACACGTGGGGCAGCCGCGACGACTGCCGTATCGGCATCAACAGCACGCAACAGTGCATCAACATCCACACCTGCTCGGCCGCCGATGGTGTCGAACATACTCCGGTCAGGTCTGAATTCGGCATCGTGAATCTCAATTTGCCCGTTAACCAAGGAGGTCGCACTCTCAACCATCTCGGCCTGCAGCCCCTCGACCCATCCCACGATCAGCACATTAGCCGCAAATCCAATCGCCAACCCCAGGGCAGTTAGTGTCGTGCGTTTCCGATTCCGACCAAGGTTACGCCAGCCGATCCGCAACCATGGAAACTTAAGCATAAAAAATTATCGTTGGCGTTGAAGATTTCGAAGAGAAAAAAACGACTGCTCGATGTCGACATCAAATTCAAGTTCTTGGTATGTAATCGCGGTTCGCTCGCCGGGTTTGTCAACAGGTTGCATCTCCATAACCGCCGGCACCAACCGCCCACCGAGCTCTGAAAAATCACTGTACGTCATCGTGCGAGACAAATCACCATCCTCATCGTAAAACCTCGTCCACAATGGCATGTAATTGTCCTGCTGCACCTGGTATTCAATATGTCCCCAGACAACCGCCGCGCCTGGTTTTGGAGTCAGACGAAATTCCCAGACAGTTACACCGTCTCGGTCACCGTCAAACACCAGTTCCACCTCGTAGTCATCAATTAGTTGGCTTTCTTTCACCAGATCATCATTCGTGAAATGCGACCCCATCCACGCACCACCCATCATCGAAGATGGAATCTTGATCGTCCGATCGACTTTTGGCAGATAATTCCATATGTCGTCGTCGGCCATGAGTGTCGCCGTTCCGGCTTCTTTACGAGGTGCGCGTAAGCGTACGAGAGAATAGTCGGTACCGAGAGACCAGAGTTCCATGGTCATCTCGCGCTCCCAATTCTCCGTCACAACTTCCATCGTCGCTACGCCCCGACTGGAGTCACCACGCAATAACCGATCAACCCGATTGATGATTTCCAACGGATCGGTCTGCGCGGTCACCAAACTTGGGACGACCACACACCCCGCAACTACCATGCCAACAAGTCGCTTATTCATAACCCGACAAATCAGAAGAACTCTGCGTGTTTGTCTTATCTTACTGTATGCCCCGATACCCGAATGCCTACAGGATTTTTCTTGAAACAAAAACACGGTTGGGAGTCCTGACTAAGAAGTAATTAACATTGACGACATCTACGTCAAGCCTACCTTCGTTCTTTGGCGTGTCCTAGGCTCAGTGGTAGGATTCCACCATGAGAAAGAGCCTACCGGCCCTCGTACTAGGAACCTGTATCCTGTTCTTCATGCAGACCCCAGCCAACGCACAAGACCGTGAAGAAATTGACGTGGCCTCACTCGGTCCGCAAGTTGGAGAACAGATACCTGACTTTGCCCTTCCTGACCAAAACGGGACGGTCCAGACGCTCGAATCAATTATGGGTGAAGAAGGTGCCATGATTGTCTTTCACCGGTCGGCCGACTGGTGACCCTACTGCAAAGCGCAGCTCGTGGAGCTGCAAGAGCGCTTTACTGAACTCCAGGCACAAGGTCTCGGGATCGCCGCCATTAGCTACGACACCGAAGAAGTGCTAGCCGACTTCGCACAACGCCGTGGTATTACAGACGTGCCACTTCTCTCGGATGACGATTCTGCCGTAATTCGTGCGTTTGGAATTTACAACCACGTTGCAGAGGAAGGCATCGGCGACAATAAAGACGACGCTGCGGTCAAAGCCGATGTCGAAAAATACGTCTCGGTGTTTGGCGCGAACCCCATGATTGTTGGCACGCCGTTTCCTGGTACATTTGTCGTGGATCGAGATGGTCGTGTCACATCAAGATTTTTTGAAGAGTTCTATCGCGAACGGAATACTGCCGCGAACATCATGTTAAAACTCGGGGCACCCCTCTCTGGTATTTCCGGGAGTACCGGAGAAACCTCTCATCTGGACATTGCTGCGTCACAAAGCAATCCGGATATCACTGTGGGCAGCCGCTTTCACCTCGCGCTCGACATCACTCCGAAACCCAATATGCACGTGTACGCACCAGGCGCAGCAGAACTTGGCTACCGGGTTATTGACGTCCAGCTCGACACCCCTGATTTCATTCGCGCCTTACCAATTCAATACCCGCCATCTGAAAGCTATTACTTTGAACCACTCGATGAGCGTGCAGATGTATTCATGCAACCCTTTCAGCTAATTCAGGAAATCGTTGTCGGTGGTTCTCCTGAAGCGGCTGAACAACTGGCACAAATTGACGTTTTGACGTTGACGGGACGACTCGACTATCAGGCCTGTGATGACAAGGTTTGTTTCAACCCGGTCTCTGTCCCACTCACATGGACACTGACGGTGAACCAACTGGACAGAGAGCGGGCGCGTTAACTGAGGCTCGTCTGACCGGCGTAACGACTCCGCCGACCACTAAGTCGTGTAGGGCTGGGGCCGGTCCTTCCGCCACTTCCACGCAGTCTCGACCATCGCGTCGAGTGTCGGATAGGCTGGTCTCCATCCGAACACATCAGTCGCACGGGCCGCACTCGCGATAAGCCGCGCTGGGTCACCGGTACGCCGTGGCGCGGGTACTACTGGAATGGAATGTCCGGTTACCCGTCTCACCGACTCAATAACGTCTCGATTCGAAAAACCGGTTCCGGTCCCGAGATTGAACGCTCCTGAGTCAAGTTCGTCGATAGTCGAAAGAGCCAACACATGAGCATCGGCAATATCACTCACATGAATATAGTCACGGATACACGTTCCATCTGGCGTTTCGTAATCATCTCCAAACAGCCGGATCTCATCACGCAATCCAAGCGCTACTTCTAAGAGGATTGCGATTAAGTGGGTTTCTGGAACATGGAACTCTCCCCGTTCAACGGTTGCGCCACACGCGTTGAAATAGCGAAAGGAAATATGCCGAAGTCCATAGGCAGCAGCGTACCAGGGAAGCATCTGCTCAAAAGACCACTTGGAGGCCCCGTACGCATTCACGGGCACCCTAGCTGCATCCTCAGTGATTGGGACCGATGCTGGTTCGCCATAAACCGCCGCTGTCGATGAAAACACCAACCGATTCACCTCGGCATTCACCATCGCATCAAGCAAATTCATTCCGCCATGAACATTGACGTCAAAAAATTTTGCCGGATCAGTTACTGATTCTCCAACCAAGGCCTCGCCGGCCAGATGGGCCACGGCGTCCGGTCGCAGATCCGCAACGGTACGTATGAGCCAGTCACGATCGCGAAGGTCCCCACGAATGAACTCTGCCTCATTGGGAACGGCCATTCGATGCCCACGAACCAAGCTGTCCAACACGACAACCGTGTTGCCACGGCCGAGAAGACGCTCAGCGACCACACTGCCAATGTAACCCGCCCCACCAGTCACAATTACTTTCATACTGAAGGGCGCATTATGATACGAAGGAGGTGTCGATGGAATTACGCAGCATAACTTATCTCTTGTTATTCGTCTCCACCGCCTGCACGACTGCACCTGCGCCGGAACCCGTGCCGCAGAGCACCGCCATCGTTTACGACGGTGCTCAAGTCATTATTGGCGACCAATCAGAAGCTATTCAATCAGGCCGTATCGTGATCGATCAGGGAGCAATTTATGCCGTCGGCTCGCAAAACGAAGTGCCGATTCCGGACGGAGCACAAATCGTTGATGTTGCCGGGATGACTATCATGCCAACGCTGGTTAACCTTCATGGACATGTCGGTTTTCAAAAAGGCTTAACTTACGAAGAAGCAAACTACACCCGCGACAACATTCTGGATCACCTCAATCGGTATGCCTTTCACGGCATTGGTGTCATTGTGTCAATGGGTACTGATGCAGGAACAATTTGGCGTGAAATTCAGACCGACCAAGCCAACAAGTCACTAAGCGGCACACGTCTTGAGACAGCTGGCAGAGGACTGGCCGCACCAAATGCCGGACCAGGTGCTTCCGCCTTACGACCATCAGCCTACGGCGTAACCACTGAAGAAGAAGGGCGCCAATTCGTCCGGGATCTCGCGGCGAACGGAGTGGCGTTCGTCAAGGTCTGGGTCGACGACCGTGGCGGCTCAGTAGAAAAACTTTCGCCTCCCCTCTATAGAGCGATTATTGACGAATCTCACCAACACGGACTCGACGTTATCGCCCACGTGTTCTACCACGAAGATGCCGAAGACCTTGTCGATGCCGGTGTCGATGGCTTTGCCCACCTTGTAAGAGATAGGGAAATGGATGATGCATTAGTTACTGCGATTGTCGAGCAGGATGTTTTTGTCATGCCCAATCTAGGAATTTCTGAACGCGGCCGGCACAGTTCGCCACCAGACTGGCTGAGTAACCCATTGCTCATTTCCTCACTCGAACCCGCAGTCTTGACACGCGCGACAGAAGCTTTTGAAAACCGAAATCCTGAAAATGCAGCACGTGCAGCGCAGTCATATGACCAGATGGAGCGCAGTCTCGCTAAGTTGTACGCCGCTGGTGCCGCACTGGTTCTCGGTTCAGACTCTGGGGTCCAAGATCATTTTTATGGATTTTCTGCCCACCGCGAATTAGCCCTGATGGTCGAAGCGGGCATTTCCCCTATGGATGCAATTCGTACAGCCACTAGCCGTTCCGCAGACCGCCTCGGGTTCAGTTACTCGGGTCGCTTGCGGCCAGGGGCTCGCGCAGACTTCATCATTCTCGAAGCAAGTCCACTCGACGACATTCGGAATACGCGAAGAATTGCCAGTGTGTATCTCGCCGGTGAGGCCATCGACCGGAATACGCTGAGCAGTAACTGGACCTCTGCCGAAGCTAACTAACCTCCACGTAAAGTAATACTACTTACGGAGGCACGGAAAGAAACCGTTAAAAATACCGTCAGTCCTTCGGGCTTTCCGCGCGTTCTTGCCACACATCGTCCCTTAAGTTTCTATCTCATCGCGTCGAACGTCCGACGCGGACAGCCTCGGCATTACCCGCTGTCAACCCTCCACCTGCTCTACCGGCACCCAAAATTGTGAATCCTTGCTCGATTCGGCGTGGCATATCAGTGGCATTCGCCGTAATACCGCATGCAATACCTTGCGTAACGCAGACGCTTACGATTGTCTCAATAGCTACCTCGACTTCCAGGTCGCTCCGTTCAACTCCGAGGGAGTTCGATAGATCACTTGGCCCGACATAAAACCCCGCAACTCCCGGTACGGCTGCAATGGCCTCCGCATTACGTACACCCTGAGCGGATTCAATCATCATTAAGGCCACCAAATCTCCATCCGGGTTGAGTGGCCACGTATCAGCCCGCCGCGTATAGTCGGCACCCGATAGGCCCCATAACCAACTCCCGATGGCAGCACCAGAACCGCGGAGACCCGTAGGCTGCGGATATGGTGAATTACGCCGCTGGGGATAACGCATCGCCTGAACTGCCGCACGCGCCTGCTCAGGTGTTTCAATGGATGGGAAAATAATTCCCATTAATCCGATATCCAGCGCTTGTTTGACAGCCCACGCCGCGGATTCACGACCGTACGGGGCAATTCTGGCAAGCGGCGCCACCTTGGCAGTAAGGCTGCCTGTTTCCGCGATGGCACGCTTATCGATCATTCCGAGCAAAAAGCTCTGCAATGCAGTGAAGTCCATCGGTCCATGTTCCATATCGACGTACACGTAATCGATATCGGCGCGCGCAAGTGACCGGGCATTCTCAAGAGACAGGTCATACGTACTCACACCGTACACACGTTCACCGCGAGAAAGTTTGTTAACAAACCCATTGAGATGACCCTCGTCTTGAGCCGCTACAACGCTGCCCGACACGAAGGTCACAAAAATCATTGCTACTAGGAAAAACAATCGGTTCAACATGATGACCTTTCGTTCTACAGATAGATGCATATAATCACATTTGTCTGTGAAATTGTTCTGTTGACTAGAGGATTGTCATGACACGAACCTACCGCATCTTCTCTGGCCTCATTGCCTTGACCGTCATCGCGCTCGTCACGATGACGAATGCCCAACAAAACGGTGATGACACATCGGTTCCTTCATTTACTCCGGTCAGTTCAGACCGTCTCTTGAATGCAGAGTCTGAACCACACAACTGGCTCATGTACTCCGGAAACTACAATGCACAACGCTACAGTGCTCTTACTCAGCTTGACCGCCGTAATGTTTCTGAACTTGAAATTGCCTGGGTTCATCAACTGAGTGTCCTCGACCGAGCAGAGACCACACCTCTTGTTGTTGATGGTGTCATGTTTATCACGGAATCCCCGAGTACCGTTATCGCCGTCGACGCCACATCCGGTCGACCCTACTGGCGGTACGAACACCAATTGCCTGAGGAAATCATTATTTGCTGTGGGCGCAACAACCGTGGTGTTGCAGTCCAGGGTGACACCGTCCTCATGAGTACACTTGATGCGCACCTCGTGGCTCTCGATGCAAAAACTGGCAGCGTCCGGTGGGAAACAGAAGTCCAAGAAGCCACAGCCGGGTACAGCAAAACCGACGCACCACTCGTTGTCGGCGACAAAGTATTTACCGGGATTGCTGGTGGTGAATACGGCATCCGTGGACTCATTGATGCGTACAACATCAATACGGGAGAACGCGAATGGCGGTTCAACACCACTCCTGGTCCCGACCACCCTGACAATCGCACATGGTCGGGCGACTCATGGCGAACAGGCGGCGCTGCCACATGGATGACCGGTTCATATGACCCAGACTTAAACCTAATTTATTGGGGCACTGGAAATCCTGGGCCCGACTACGATGGATCTGTTCGCGAAGGTGACAACTTGTATTCGGATTCCGTCGTCGCCCTTGACGCTGATACCGGCGAATTGAAATGGTATTTTCAGTTTACTCCTCACGACATCCACGACTGGGACTCAACACAAATCCCTGTTCTCGCCGACACCATGTTTAATGGTGAAGAACGTAAGGTCATGTTGTTTCCAAATCGAAACGCATTTTTCTATGTGCTTGACCGAGAAACCGGTGAATTTTTATTGGGCAAACCATACGCCAGGCAAACATGGGCCGAAGGCTTGGACGAAAATGGTCGCCCAATACTCTTACCCGGAAAAGAACCCTCCCCTGAAGGCACTATCGTGTCACCTCCCATTATTGGCGCGTCAAATTGGTGGTCCCCAACGTATAGCCCTAGGACTGACCTTATCTACGTCACAACTCTCGACGGAGAAACCAAATATTTTCTTCGACCGACGGAGTATTTAGTACCAGGCCAGAGTTATCGTGCCGGTGGTGGCGAAACCCCTCAACCCATGGAAAATTACCATCGAGCCGTGCGTGCGATCTCGCCACAAACCGGAGATATCCGCTGGGAATTCCCCGTCGATCCTCGAACAACGTCTGGCCTTATGTCGACCGCGGGCGATCTAGTTTTTGGAGGGTCCGCGGACGGATTTTTCTTCGCACTCGACGCGTTAACTGGAGAAGAGTTGTGGCATAGAAATATTGGCGGAAGGATACACGCAGCACCGATGGGCTACGCAGTGAATGGCAAACAATATGTCGCTATCGCTGCTGGCAATGCGATTTTTTCGTTTGCTCTACCGAACTAACAGCCTGGAGTCACAAATACGCTCTTCGGTAAAAATCCGGTTACTACCTGCGTCAGGTCAACGGCTTCGGCGATACGAAAATCGACCGCGATACTCGCTAACGAATATGCACGTGATCGACTGAGACCACGCTCTTCGACAAGAAAGTCCACAACTTCAATCACGGCCTTCCGGAGGGCCCGGTCAAGGTCGAGATCAATCCCCATCAGGATATAGTGCGTTGCAGTCTCTGCCCACGGCGTATCAATCGCTCGGTCTTTGTGCAGGACAAAACGGAAATCTCCGCTTAGAGACTGTTCAATCGCGGTACCGCTAACTTCACCGTCGCCCTGGACAGAGTGTGGGTCACCAACATAGAACTGAGCACCCGTGTGAAACACTGGTAAATACAGCCTGCTCCCCACCGTAAGGTCCTTAACATCGAGATTTCCTCCAAAAGTCCCAGGTGGGCGAGACCCCTGCACCCCACTAATAAGTACTCCGGGTTGACCGACCGTTGGTGATTCAGGCGCGACAGCCATCACACCCATAAACGGTGCGAGTGGCACCTGAATCTCATCTGAAAACAGCGCAACTTCTTGACCATTCACAATGGCCGATCTGATCAAATGTTGTATCCGGGGTATTTCATAAGGGGGCTCTCCGCCAGAAGGCGACCCTGGGTACTCCGGGTCAAACACACCCGTCGTCGCCCCAGTGGTATTCACGCCGTAGGGTACGCGAGTCCGTAACGCAATAACCTCAATTTCCAACATGTCACCAGGTTCCGCACCGTCGATATAGATTGGCCCGGTAATAAGATGAGGCCCGCGTCCTTCCCGTGGGCGGGCATCTTTCGAATTCCAGAAATCGATGACATCCTGAAGCACCTCATTAGGTGCGATGCCTAATTGTCCTAAGTGCCGCTCCGGTTCCGCAGCTTGTGTACTCCCTGCATGCGTCAATGTATCGATACGAACCGTCTCACCTGATGCGATCGTCAAGACCGGAGCACGATCAATCGGATACCAGCCCCAGACGACATTCTCCGGCGTCGCAGGCAATTCATAATCTGGAACTTGTGCCCCAATTGCATTGACCGAACTAACAAGAACGATGACCAGGATACTGACAATTGATTGAATCTGACGCATGCTGCGCATTAGACACTAAAATAGCGTAGAGAAGACAGCTAGTTGAGGAGGATGCGTGCGACAAACCCTACAACCACCGACATTTGGCTTATCCATTGCGACAGCGTTAGGTCTTCTAGCGCTAACGACGACACCGCTCAACAGCCAGCAGACCCACGCTGGTGAGTATGCCCAAGCAGACATTACCTACGGCATGCAGGTTTACGGAGAAACGTGCGTCGGCTGTCACGGCCCTGATGGGGACGCCATCGTTGGTGTCAATTTTCGTACGGGACAATTTCGGAATGCCTCCTCAGACCCAGACCTTATGGAAATTATTAGGGATGGCATTCCAGACACGGCAATGCCTCCCGGCAACTACGACCGGTCTGAATTGACCGCCTTGGTTGCATACCTCCGAACCATGGGAGACATCGACAGCAGTAACGTCGACATTGGTGATGCAGTCCGCGGTGAAACAATCTATCGGGGGAAGGGCAACTGCGCCAGTTGCCACCGGGTCGGACCAGAAGGGTCTCGCGTTGCACCCAACCTTAGTAATATTGGCGCCATTCGAAGTGCAGGATCTCTGGCCGAATCATTGGTCGATCCGACCGCTGCGATGCTCCCGCTCAACCGGACAGTGCGAGCTGTTACGCAGGATGGAACACTGCACCTTGGGCGGCGCCTAAACGAAGATACGTATACGGTTCAAATGATTAATGAGGACGAGCGCCTTCTCTCACTCATTAAAGACGATCTCCGCGAATACACCATCCTGACCACCTCAGCGATGCCATCATTCGCCGAGTCGCTGACTGAACAAGAACGTGCCGATGTCTTGGCATTTCTCTTAACGTTGAAAGGAATGCGCTAATGACTCGGACTTTGTTCACACTCGGACTCGTCGCCTGCTTCGCGCAACCACTGGTCGCGCAGGTGACGTTCGAACGGCTGCTTAATGCAGAGGAAGAACCTCAGAATTGGCTGACCTACTCAGGAAACTACGACAGTAATCGCCACACGGCGCTCGACCAAATCACGACAGAGAACGTTGACTCGTTAGAGTTGCAATGGGTTTTTCAAGCTCAATCACTTCAGGTCTTTCAGACAACGCCACTCGTGGTGGACGGCATCATGTACCTAACTGAAGCGCCCAATACCGTCGTTGCCCTTGATGCCGAACGAGGCCGTGTTTTCTGGCGCTATGAATACACACCTTCCAATTTATCGCGTCCCTGCTGCGGACGTGTAAATCGAGGGGTGGCTATTCTCGGTGACACACTCTTCATGGGCACCATCGACGCGAAGCTAATTGCTATTGATGCCATCAGTGGCGAGCCGATTTGGCAGACCGACGTGGCCGACCCGGCAGCTGGCTATGCACTCACCTTGTCGCCACTTATCGTCAAAGACAAAGTCATCGTTGGTATCGCGGGTGGTGAGTACGGAATTCGAGGATTTATCTCAGCCTACGACGTGAACACTGGTGAAGAAGCGTGGAAGTTTTACACCATTCCAGGGCCCGGTGAACCCGGTCACGAAACATGGCAGGATGACGACTGGATGTACGGCGGCGCTTCGGCCTGGATCACCGGTTCGTATGACCCGGATACCGACCTGATTTACTGGGGGATTGGGAATCCAGGGCCAGACTGGAATCCAGAACAGCGCCCGGGAGACAACCTTTATTCTGACTCAGTTGTCGCGCTAAACCCGGATACCGGAGAACTCGAATGGTATTTCCAGTTTACCCCCAATGATCCATATGACTACGACGCAGTACAGGTACCAGTACTAATCGATTATCCCGCGCAGGACGGCAGCATGTTGAAACTCATGTTGTTTGGCAACCGAAACGGGTTCTTCTACATACTCGACAGAGAAACAGGACGCTTCATTAACGGCGAACCGTACATCAACTTGAACTGGGCGGAAGGGCTCGACGATGTCGGTCGCCCAATTTTCACGCCGCAACCACCTGGCACAACCACGTATCCGGGTGTCCAGGGTGGCACCAACTGGTACTCACCATCGTATAGCCCGTCAACTCGACTGTTTTACATGTCGACATGGGAAAACAATGGATCAAACTTCGAGGCACAAGAGGCCGAATACGAACCGGGCCGCACATTTCTGGGCGGACGACCTGCACCGCCAGTACCCGGAGCCGCGCTACCAAATCTCGCGCGTGGACCAATTAATACGTGGACCGAGTCCGCAGGAACTGGAGCGGTCAAAGCATTAGACCCCGCTACTGGCGAAGAACGGTGGAAATTTCCAATGACCGATGTCACCACTAGCGGCATCCTGACTACAGCAACGGATGTTTTGTTTACGGGAGGGCGAGAAGGTTACTTCCACGCATTAGACGCGCGTAACGGAGACCTCCTCTGGCGACAGACGCTGGGTGGCATGATCGCGAACGGCCCAATTAGTTACAGTATCGACGGCCGACAATACGTGGCAGCGGCGTCTGGTAACGCGCTGTTCGTCTTTGCCTTAGAACAATAAGAAACTCGAAGTAATTAGGACTATATCGCGCTAAAGCGACGACCACTGTCAACGTTCGGCTGCTAGAAAATCCAGTGCCGCAGTAACGCCACCTGGTTGATGAGGAATTTTAGCAAGCACTAGCCCCATCTCTGTACCGCCGAGCGTGCCTATCAAACTAAGGTCGTTGAAGTCGCCAAGATGTCCAATCCGAAAAATCTTTCCGGATAATTTCGACAAACCAATACCAAGTGACATATCAAAACGTTCCAGCACAACACGGAGCACCCTCTCCGCATCATGCCCCTCGGGCATCATAATCGCGGTAATCGAGGAGCTGTACTCTGATGGATTGGCACAAAGTAGCTCTAAACCCCATGCATCCACAGCACATCGAGTCGCCTCTGCGTGACGATGATGTCGCGCAAAGACATGCTCTAATCCCTGAGCCAGAAGCATCCGTAGTGCTTCACGTAATCCGTACATAAGATTGGTAGCCGGCGTGTACGGAAAAAAATTCTGCTCATTCGCTTTTAGAACTGGCTGCCAATCCCAAAAACTCCGCGCAAGTGTCGCCGTCAAATTTGCACTAAGCGCTTTTTCACTCAGTGCATTAAAACTGAGACCAGGCGGCAGCATTAAACCTTTCTGCGATGCGCCAACCGTGACGTCTACTCCCCATGCATCATGCTCGTAGTTCATCGACGCGAGCGATGAAATCGTATCGACAACTAGTAGAGCTGGGTGACGCGCCGAATCCATCGCACGCCGAACAGCGGCAACATCACTTGTCACACCCGTCGACGTCTCGTTATGTACTATGCACACGGCCTTAATCGTATGTGCCGCATCCTCCACTAGATGCGCTTCTATTTCGGCGGCATTTACCCCGTGTCGCCAATCCCCTGCCAGGAACTCGACGTCCAACCCGTAGTTGGCAGCAATTTGCTTCCAGAGCGTCGCAAAATGTCCAGTCTCCACCATTAGCACACGATTCCCAGGCGAGAGTGTGTTTACAAGTGCAGCCTCCCACGCCCCTGTGCCAGAGGCCGGAAACAGAACGACCGGCGAACGAGTCTGGATAACTTTTCCTAAGCCAACGAGTACTTCTTGTGTGAGTTCTTGAAACTCTGGACCACGGTGGTCGATTGTCGGAGCCGCCATCGCGCGAAGGACACGATCGGGCACATTCGTGGGACCAGGAATCTGCAGGAAATGACGACCACTCCGCTGTTGCATGCGCAGCATCATATACTGCGGCGGATGGCGGACCTACAAACAGACTTAGAAACGCGCCTCGAAGGGGACGTTCGGTTTGATAAAGTTTCGCGTGCCCTCTACTCCACAGACGCGAGTGTCTACCAAATAGAACCCGTCGGTGTGGCGATCGTCCGGTCTCGTGACGACATTCTTTCCGCAATCGAATGTGCACGACAACACGGCTCCTCCATCACGGCACGAGGAGGTGGCACGTCACAAGCCGGGCAGGCGATTGGTGCTGGACTCCAGGTCGACACTTCAAAGTATTACAACAAAGTTTTAGAAGTAAATATCGAAGAACGATGGGCACGTGTGGAACCTGGAATCGTACTCGACGAACTCAACGCCCAACTCGCGCCTCATCGCCTTCGATTTGCTCCGGATATCTCAACCGCCAGTCGCGCAACGATCGGCGGCATGATCTCAAACAACTCAAGCGGTGCTCGGTCCGTACTTTATGGGAAAACGATCGACCATGTATTAGACCTCCATGTCGCGCTCGCGGACGGTTCGATTATCCATTGCAGACCACTGAACACAGACGAACTTAATACGGTATGCAACGAATCTTCACTGGAAGCAACATGCTATCGAACGATTCGGCAACTTGTTGCTCGGCACAAAAAACACATCGCTGAACGATATCCAAATATTCTTAGGCGAGTCGGCGGCTACAACCTTGATTGTTTTGTCGATCAGGACGACCCGTTTAACCTAGCCAAACTTATTGTTGGTTCTGAGGGAACACTCGGACTAATCCTAGAAGCACGATTAAATCTCGTCCCCTTACCCAAAGCTAAAGTGGTAATGACTATCGAGTACGACAATCTACTCGATGCACTTGGCGAAACACCCGCCATTCTGTTGCACAAGCCATCAGCTATTGAGGTCATGGATAGTTCTATCCTGGACCACACCACGGAAAATCCCACCCTGAACAAGATGAAACAAGCCGTCATTCATACTGACTGCGGAGCCCTCCTTTGCGTTGAAATGTACGGTGACCATCTTGACGAACTAATTCCACGACTTAATCGCCTCGAAACAGAGCTCCGCGATCGAGGTATCGCCGCACATGTAAACAGGGCTATCGAACCTTCTCATCAAGCACGCATTTGGAAATTGCGAGAGTCTGCGCTCGGCCTGTCTATGGCGATGAAAGGTGATGGCAAGAGTATTTCTTTTGTTGAAGATACGGCCGTCGCACCTGAAAAACTTCGTGATTTTATCGATAAATTTCTCGAGATTATCCATCGCCATGGCACCACAGCCGGCATCTATGCGCACGCATCCGTCGGGTGTCTGCATGTCCGCCCCGTTGTCAATATGAAAACCTCTGCCGGTGTCGAACAATTTGAGTCGATCGCGAATGAAGTCGCTAATCTCGTACTTGAATTCGGCGGAGCGCTGTCAGGTGAGCATGGTGACGGTTTGGTGCGAGGTCCTTTCATGGAACGAATGTTCGGGACCGAGTTATATGAAGGGTTTCGAACAATCAAACGAACCTTTGACCCCGGTGGCCTTTTTAACCCAGGTAAAATTGTTGATTCGCCCCCATTAACCTCTAATCTCAGATACGGGTCTGATTATCAAACGCCTACTCCACTGGCGGAATTCGATCACACCGAGCACGGTGGCTTAGGACGAGCGGTTGAAATGTGCAGCGGTGTCGGAGCCTGTCGAAAGACTCTATCTGGAACTATGTGTCCATCGTATATGGTCACGCGGGACGAAGCCCACTCGACACGAGGCCGTGCCAACACTCTCCGTCTTGCCATGACTGGAGCACTCGACTTTAACGATCCGCATGATGCTGGACTCGGCGATCGGACTGTCTATGATGTTTTGGACCTCTGTCTTGAGTGTCGGGCTTGTAAAACGGAGTGTCCGGTCGGTGTGGACATGGCTCGATTTAAAAGTGAATTTCTTTCAGATTACTGGACGCGTCACGGCACTCCGTTACGCGCTCGCATACTGGGACATATTCACGACCTCTCATCTGTCGGACACCAATTGGCCAACGTCGTCAATCCGTTGCTTAGTCAACGCTGGTTTCGCACGCTAAATGAATATCTTCTGGGCATTGACCATCGGCGGTCACTCCCGACATGGGCACCAGTAACGCTTTCCGAACAATGGGTGAACGACTCCGAAAATGCGACTCCGAACACACCCCGCGTCACCTTGTTTAGAGATACGTTCACCCAGTACTACGACCCGAACATCGGCTTAGCTGCTGCCGACGTTCTGCGCAGTGCCGGATTTACTGTTGGCCTCGGACCAAACGTGTGTTGCGGTCGCCCTCTGATTTCCCAAGGACTTCTGGCTGAAGCACGAGAACGAGCAGAGCAAACGGTAAGTCACCTGCTTCCAACTGCCACAGCAGGGCAACCAATCATCCTGCTTGAACCAAGCTGTCTTTCATCGCTCGTTGATGACATTCCATCTCTATTAAGTGGAACCACACAACAACACGCTAAGACTGTTGCGCAGTCCTGCGTACTGTTCGAAGACTTCGTTGAACAGTCACTCCAAAGTGGACAGTCTTCGCTTACGCTGACTTCCGGACCTTCTGAGATCGTTCTTCACGGACATTGTCACCAGAAGTCACTCGGACTCGTACAACCTGCCAAAGCATTGCTCGATCGTATCCCTGATGCTCGAATTACCGAATTAGACTCTGGCTGTTGTGGCATGGCCGGATCATTTGGATACACCCGAGAACATTTCGAGGTGTCCAAACAAATTGGAGAACGTCGACTGCTACCAGCGGCAAGAGCATTAACACCCAGCAGCGTGCTCGTTGCCGCAGGAACCTCGTGTCGTCATCAAGTACATGATTTGACCGATGTCGACGCCGTCCACCCTGCGGTCCTACTGCGTTCGCTACTTCAATAAGTCCGACTCCAAGAACCAACGGAAATGCCCATCCAAACGACCGGACTTGACGCATTTGGATATTGCGATCCACACTGCGCAGGTTACGATGCCCATCTACGAGTATCGCTGCCGCGGCTGCCAGCATGAATTCGAAGCGGTCATACTTCCAAACGGAACACCCGCTACTTGCCCAAAGTGCCGGGAAAACGACCTCGAAAGACTAATCTCTCAGTTCGCTGTTAGTTCCGATGGGACACGGGCGAGCAACCTGCAGTCTGCCCGCAAGCAAGCGTCAAAAATCAGGCGCGATAAAGAAGTAGCCGACCATGAAGCGATTCACCATCATCACCACTAATTAAAAAGAGCCTTGAAACTAAGGTCTATCGCTTAAAATTTCTGCCTGTTTTTTTTGAATCCCGCACTGTAACTTAGATGTTCTAGGCAAAACATGGTCCAGTTTTGTTTATATAGAGAAACCATTCTATAAATAAAATGAATACTGATACGGCTTTTATGACCCAGCAACTTGCACGAAAGGCCCAGGGTACTTAATACTTTCTAGCTCCACACCAAACGCTAGGCTTTTGGTGCGCAGGCCGGCTATCGTTCAAGCTTCACAGTGAGTAGCGTTTTACTGTGAGTTAATGGCCTTAGAAATAGGCAAAGGTTATTTGTAAGAAATGATGCATCCAAACGACCATAAATCTTCTAGTCAGGAAACCGCGCGACGAGTTAAGTACATTCGGCGGCTCGACCAGGTTCCGCAATTGAGTGAGGATTTGAGGCGACGTTTAGAGCCCGTTTCAAACGAATACGTTTTTCGAGTCAATGATTACTATCTCGGTCTAATTGACTGGGATGACCCTGAAGATCCCATTAAACAGCTAATCATTCCCCGTGAAGAAGAACTGAACGACTGGGGCCAACTAGACGCAAGTAATGAAGGTGCCGTCACAGTCGGTCGTGGCGTTCAGCACAAGTACACGGATACGGTTCTCCTGCTCTGCAACGAAGTCTGTGGCGCATATTGTCGATATTGTTTCCGCAAACGGCTTTTTATGGATGACAACGACGAAGTCACGAACGATGTCAGTGAGGGACTTCGCTATATTGCAGACCATCCAGAAGTAACCAACGTGCTTCTGACTGGTGGTGACCCGCTATTGATGAGCACTCGTCGCTTGATCGAAATTTTCGACGCGTTACGCCAGATTGAACACGTAAAGATTATTCGGATCGGATCAAAAATGCCCGCATTCGATCCGTGGCGTGTCACGAGGGATGCTGAACTCCAGGCCGCATTTCGCAAATACTCAACTGCGCAACAACGTATCTATCTGATGGCGCACTTTGACCATCCGCGCGAACTTACGAAAGAAGCCATCGAAGGCATTGATGTCTGCCTCAAGAATGGCGTGATCTGCGTGAATCAATGCCCGTTGATCAAAGGAGTCAACGACGACCCGTACGTTCTAGCCGAACTATATTCGACCCTGTCATATATTGGCTGTCCGCCGTACTACCTTTTCCAAGGACGCCCAACGGCTGGAAACGAACCCTACGAAGTATCAATTGTCGAAGGATGGCATATCTTCCAGCAGGCACTTCGGCAAGGCTCTGGCCTCGCCCGGCGCGCACGATTTTGCATGTCGCACGAAACTGGAAAAATTGAAATCCTGGCCATCGACCGCGAACAGATCTATCTTCGTTACCACCAGGCCAAAGACCTCGATGACCTTGGGCGGTTCTTCGTACGCCGACGTGACGACCAAGCCTACTGGCTTGACCAACTACAACCGCTTGAATCAGCGGTCTACTGATACCTGTCAGACACCACCTTTTTCGGTAGCACAAGAGTTATTACTGAATCAGGTCAAATAACCGGCTGTACTTAAGGATTAAACTGCGACCGGAACCGTCCGGTACAAAATCACCAAGTCCATCTGTGTCGTTATAAACCAGAAAAAATCCTGTATTGGCAGCCTGTAACCAGCCAAAGCGGAGATTGACCGACCAAAGATCAACGCTATCGTTGTACTGCACCAGTCCTTGTGCAAAAACGCGCGTTGAAAAATTATACGCAACGCGACTGGACATAAGGTTGGTCACAACCGCTCCCATCGGTAAATCAATGTGATTACGAGTCCAACTAAATCTCGCATTGAGGATTTCCCCTCGTCGAAACCCTGCTGTTGGACCATACTGCAACAAATGTCCGCCAAAAAAACCGCTCTTCTGCAAACGAAAGCCAACTGTTCCTGGTGCCGAGTTGTCAGAGTTGTAGTTCAAACTTAGCTCATGCCAATCATAAGAACCAGGCAAGACCGGCACACCTGAAATCGTGAACTCGCGCGTTACGCCTTCCTTTCGAACGTTCCATGCCGTTATTGCCGTAGAACTATCATCAAATTCCCAGAAGTTATCCATGTGCACTAACGACGTCTCAATAAATCCGGTATCAATGTCCCAAAACCGATTAAAAGTGATATGCGGACGCATCTCTTGAACCTTGAAAAACTCATCTGGGCGCCACGTGTAGAACACGCCCCCGTCCAACTTTTTGAAACCTCGACGACGAACAAATCCAACCTCCGGGTTAAAGTTTTTTCCCATTTCCATAAAACCGCCACGTACCCGCCACGCCTGTGCGTTGTAATCGACTGCCATATCGTAAGCATGATCCTGGTTTCGACGACCTGGTGTTTCCGTTTTTGATGCAAAACCTGAAACTAAGCCGTTTTGCCCGAATCCCCAGCGGCCATCAAGAGCATACGTACGGTTGTGGTTACGACTTCCCGCAAAACGCCCCGTAGCTAAGCGTTGCACAAACAAACCTCCAACACTTGACCGATTGGGAAGATCGTGTCGAAGTCGGGCAACTGTAAAGTTATTTGCCGGAGTCAAACCATTGACTTCTTCAGTCTGCATATTGAGCAAACCGACCGTAATGTCGTCGGTTACCTTCCCAGAAAGGCGCGCGCCTCCAATAATCGGAATGGCTTGACCTTGTGGCCCGATGCCGATGCGACGACTAAAAAACAACTCTGTCTGACCAGGATCATTAAACGCAGCTCCCCCACTATTCGTCACTGTAAATGCACCGGCGTTCTCCAAGAAAAAAGGGCGCTTTTCTGGAAAGAAAAGATTGAAGCGATCGAGGTTAACCTGTTCATCATCAACCTCCACTTGAGCAAAATCTGTGTTGTAAGTCAGATCAAGGGTTAACCCCGAAGTCACCCCATACTTAAAATCACCGCCAACATCACCCAAGAACGTAAGCTTTTGAGAACCGTCGTCATGCCGGCTAACAGATTCCCCAACGACGTACGGTGTTAACTGGGCTGTCCGCCAGAGACCCTCTGGCGCCTCAAGTCCTTCCAACTCACCGGCCATCGAAACGCGAAACAAGTCAAATTGTCTGGGAAGAGGTGCCCAATAGACCGCTTCATTCCGTCGACGGATGTTTCGCTGAAAATTAACGCCCCAAGTTTGTTCCGCCCGAGCCGGAAAGCGTATCGTACGAAATGGAACTGCAAATTCGGCACTCCAACCAATATCCGTGATTGAAGTCTGTACCTGCCAGACACCGTCCCAATTAAGGTTGAAGCCACCGCCAGCCCCGCCGGTCTGCCCCCCCCGTCCCATACCGCTCCCGCCTGTTCCTTCATTCACAAGCTGACCGTCGTACTCTTGACCTGATGGACTCGTGCCAAAAACAAAACCGTTTTGTTGGTCCAGAAATGTGTCCAGAATGATTTGAAAACTGTCACTATCTTCAAGTGACGAGTCCCTACGGCTATCCGTAACGATGATCAATTGAGGATCGCGATCGTAACAAACAACACCAAAGTAGACAGTGTCTTCGGTGAAAACAACTCGCACTTCCGTACGTTCAGAAGCCACCTTTCCTTCGTCTGGCCTATTCTGCACAAATTCAGTGGCGATGAGAGCATTCTCCCACGCAGGATCTCCAATAACATTGCCATCTAGGATAGGAGGTGTCTCCACACGAATGGCACCGGTCACACGGAGTGTCGTTTCTTCGGTCTGCGCGCCAGCCAACGACTCACATATTGTCAACAAACAGCCAATAACGATGACAACTAGTCTGCGCATTTAGACTGCGGCACTTAACCCAATACATCAAATAAGTAACTGTACTTAAGGATCAAACTACGACCAGCACCATTAGGAACAATATGACCAATTCCCTCAATCTCGTTGTAGACAACAAACAGACCGGTGTTCGCATCCTGCAGCCAACCAAAACGAAAATTGACCGACCAAAGATTATCGCTATCGTTGTGCTGCAACAGTGACTGAACAAAGACACGAGGTGACACATTGTATGCGGCGCGAACGCTCGTCAAATTCGTGATAGTGCTTCCCAGTGGCAAGTCAATATCGTTTCGACTGTAGCTAAGTGACATATTAAATGTTTCGCTATAGCGTGCCCGAATACGTGGCTCCACTGTTGCAATTTCCCCGCCGAAAAATCCACCAAACGTAGAACTCACGCCAAAACTTACCGGCGCAGACTCGTTGTAATAAATACTTGGACGAATCTCGCTAAAATCGTATCGACCCGACGGAATCATGATCCCGGAAACCATAAAACTATTCGCTACTTGCTCCTGCTTAATGTCATACGCAAGACCGACCGATGAACTGTCTTCAAATTCACCATCAAAGTGGGTATGGATGTAAGTGGTCTCCATAACACCAGTGAAGTCCCAGAAGCGATTAAAACTGGCGTGCGGCCGCAACTCTTGAAATTTAAGAAATCCTTGGGGGCGAGATGTGTGGTAGATACCGGCATCGTACTTTCGGAATCCGGTACGACGTACGAAGCCGACCTCGGGATTAAAGTCTTCACCACTTTCCTGATAACCAGATACGAGACGCCAGACTTCCGAGTTATAGGTTGCCGACAGATTCAATGCATGGTCGCGACCCGTTCGACCGGGTGTCTCAGTCCGTCCGACAAATCCCTGGACAATCCCGTTCTCCCCAATACCTAATCGACCATCGACAGCATAGGTACGATTATGGTCGGCCGACTCCGACTGTGGCCCGGTTGCCTGCCTATTTACGAACAGACCACCAATACTTGAGCGGTTTGGCAAATCGCGCCGCAGGCGAGCGACCGTGAAATTATTCGCCGGGGAAATACCCTCAAGTGCTTCCGTCTGCATATTGAGCAACCCAACCGTCACCGTATCCGACACTTTCCCAG
>MDTE01050481.1_pt1 | contig 69305 bp, 62 predicted proteins | sample 811231 | NCBI WGS metagenome assembly MDTE01 (sample SAMN05326651, study PRJNA326480) | marine metagenome | isolation source: seawater | place: Indian Ocean: Red Sea | collected 2010
AATAGTAACACCTTGTTACAATCATGCAAAATTTGTTGGGAAGACTATTAGCTCTGTCTTATCTCAGAATTATCCTAACTTGGAGTATTTAGTCATCAACGATGGTAGTACCGATGATAGTGATGCGATTATACAGCAATACAAACATAAATTACATCATTATGAGATCTGGCCAGGTTACCGTGCTGGCCCGGCTCCGGCAATAAACAAAGGTTTTTCGCTATCTAGCGGAGACATTATGGGATGGCTAAATAGTGACGATTTGTTAATTCCGAATAGCCTATTTGTAGTAGCAGAGATCTTTGCTCAGTTTCCGGAAGTTGATTGGATAACAGGAGTAGCAACAACTATCGATATAGAAGATAGATACATACGTTCTAGAAAATATAACAAAAATTTGTATGATTACTTGATTGGTGATTGGGCAGTCATACAGCAGGAATCTACATTTTGGCGACGGAGTATCTGGGATGCTGCAGGTGGAGGTCTCGATGAAAATCTATCAATTGCATTCGATTCTGATCTTTGGAGCCGATTTTTTTTGCATGCGCAGCATTTTCACGTCGATTGTCCTTTGGGCGCTTATCGAAAAGTACCAAGTAGTACGAGCATAAGGAAAGCTCAGGATTTTGCCGACGTTACCGACAAATCTATTGGAAAATTGAGAGACCAAGTTCCAAAAAATGTTTTGAGGAAGTGTTTACATTACCGTATCTTCAAATGGATATTGCGTACAATTGGAAGTCCACGCTTGATAAATATAGTAGGGAGCATTTTTGGTCATGCAAGTTTTGCATACAAGTCAATTACGTATATGCCTATGCATTCAAAATGGCGTATTTATTCAGAATGGTAGCTATGCAATTACGAAGACTAATCACCAGATTGCGGCAATGGGTTTTGAATAAGCGTTTTCCGTCTGAAGCAAGTCTTATGGATGGCATAAGGGCAAATATTAAGCGAGGGACTGAATTCTATGATGCACTTGTAATTGCAGACGGCTTGGTTATGGGTCCTTGGATGAGGCGTTCCGACAGCATGGTAGATGATGTGCTGTATTCTGGTGACTTACAGCTTTTTTTGCATGACAGTTTGCGATACGCCATGATTGTAGAGGATAGCGGGAAATTTATGAACAGGCAGTTGGATTATTTGATGTCACGCTTGCCCACACATATGCTTCGCTGGTTATTGAGAGAACCCAGAATACAAGGCATACCGGTCAATTCAGAGCGATTTGAATGCAGCCATAATAACATTCATCATTTACATCATATCACTCTTTTTGAGGATTACTTGAATACTTCAATAAGTAATCTTAACTGTATAGCTGAATTTGGTGGCGGATATGGAAATATGGCGAGATTGGTTAGGATGATGGTGCCGGACGTAACATATTTGATTATTGACTTGCCCATATTTCTTCTTATTCAATATGCTTATTTGGAAACTGTTTTAGGTACTGGTATTTGCAATTTCATTGTTAGGCAAGATCAATCACTTAAAGAGGGTAAAATCAACTTGATGGTTTCCCAGTCTACTTACTCTCAGGATTATGTCTTCGACATGTTTATTAGTACCTTGGCGTTAAGTGAATCTACACGAATGGCACAGCAGGCCGTTTTTGAAGCTGGATTCTTCGGGGCTGACTATTTACTTGTCTCCCACCAGACTAGGAGCGAGCGCTGGAAACATGCTGAATCTTTTGTTGAGCCCATTAACCAGCAATATGATATCTGCTTCCATGGGAAGTTGCCATACTTCGATAAGGACGAAAGCTATCTAATTGCCCGAAAGGATGAGAATACCTACTTGAGAGAGCGCTCTCACTAATGAGCACTATTTTGAATTCTTATACTAATGATGCTATTTCAGTAGTCATGCCTGCTCGTAATGCTGAGAAAACTATTGAAGAAGCTATTACTTCAATAGTTTGTCAAACATACAAAAACTTGGAATTGATAGTGGTTGATGACAATAGTCAAGACAAGACCTTAGAAATTGCCAAACATTTTGCTATTGACAATAGTAATGTATCAGTTTTTCAATTACCGGAAGATGATTTGGATCGTTTTGATAAAAATAATACAGATATTAATGCTGGATGGATTGCTCGCAATTATGGTATTGAGAGAATATCAGGAGACTGGATTACCTTTCAAGATGCTGATGATGTATCTTTGTTAAATAGAATTGAAGTTCAGTATTCTTTTGCATGTAAATATCAATCTTCACATGTTTGTATAGATTGGCAAAAATATTTTTCGCAGTATGTTGGAAAAATCCTCAATGTTGATCCTATTATTAATAACACTGAAGAAGAAGATCTTTTAACAGATTCTCGTGAAATTGTTGATTTGTCTGTTAGATGTAAAGGTATTGTTCCCACTTATCTTAGATGGATACATGATAATGTTCCACATAATTTAAAAACTAGGAGAATTCTTAATAGGATTTTTTTTGGAGACTTACAAACACCCTATCCTGGGGCAGGAAACTGCACTTTAATTAGAGCAGGTATTACTCAAGATATTTTATTTAGGCCATTGAACGGCCGTGTATGGCCATCACTAAGAGGTCGTGGAGCAGATCGTGACTTTAATTTCAATGTTGCCCAATTAGTAGGTGATAGTATTTCGGTGAAGTTACCTATGTATCTTTGGAGAATTGAAGGTGAGAATAATGCCAACTATATTGGAAGTAAATTTATACCTGTATAAATACAATATGGACATAATATAATGAGATGTATTTTTTTGTTTAGAAGGAATAGAACTGTTCAATTGCAAGATTGGCAAAAAAAATTAGGACCAGCTGATTTTTTGTATGGTTTTCCTTTTATTAACTCTGATCACTTCAAATTGGATTTTGTTGAAGGGGATGATGATTCCAAAAATTGGATTAGATATTTGTGTTATCCATTAGAAACTGCTATTAGTCGTGTCGTTGAGATCGGATTTTCGATTCATATAGTATTAATCAATTGGCGTAGGATACAGAATGCTGATGTAATTATTTCTACTGTAGATACTTGTGGTTTGCCAATTGCGTTTTTTAAATGGCTCAAATTGATTAGCAAGCCAGTTCTATATATAAGTCAAGGCTTGGCTCACAGGTTGTCTGATTGTAAAAGGCATTCAAATTTTGGCAAATTGTTTCGATATCTTTATGCTATGTTTTTTAATTCATTGGAAAGGGTTATTGTTCTAGGTGATGGTTCTGTCTCTTCAGTAGTTCGGGAGTTAGAAGTTTCTTCGGATAAAATTTTTGTTTTGCAATTCGGGGTCGACGATCAATTTTGGGTCCCTGATTATGATAATGGTAATGATAACTATATTTTTAGTATTGGTACTGATGCTGCTAGGGACTATGATACTTTGATAAATGTTATTGGTGATTATCCACTAAAAATTGTTTCGAGGCATCATTTCCCCCAGAATTTAATTGCTAGAAATATTGACATAAGTCATCAGCATACATTTTTAGAATTGAAGACTTTATATCAAAGATCTCGTTTTGTTGTAATACCTTTGCATGATGTTGATCAACCTTCTGGGCAAAGTGCTGCATTGCAGGCAATGGCATGTGGTAGACCTGTGATAATTTCCCAAACTAAAGGTTTGTGGGATCCTGAACATATGATCCATAGGGAAACATGTTATTTAGTAGAATCAGGTAATGAGGATGATCTTAGGAAAACAATTGATTATGTGTATGATCATCCATTGGAAGCTGAAGTTGTAGGAAGAAATGGACGTGCATTGGTAGAGAATAGATATAGTGCCCGTTTGTTAGCAAATGATTTACAAAGACATATTTTAGAAATATACAAATAATGACAACTAAGGAAAGTAATTCTAACTCAAGTGTATCTGTGTTTCATGATTTTCATCCTTCACCATATGGTGGAGGCAATCAGTTTATGACTGCTTTGACAGCTGAATTTGAACGGAGAGGATTAAGAGTAGAGAAAAATAAAGTTTCGGATAATACTGCTGCATGTTTGTTTAATAGTTTTAATTTTGATTTTAACAAATTGCTTCAGATAGGAAATAATTATCCGATTCGGATGATTCACAGAGTAGATGGACCAGTAGACAAATATCGAGGCGATAATCGTGGAGTAGATAAAGAAATATGGGAATTAAATAAAAATATTGCTGATACCACTATTTTTCAATCAAAATATAGCTTAAATGCTCATAAGAGTTTGGGAATGGAGTTTGCAAATCCATGTGTTATATCAAATGCTGTAGATCCTTCAATATTTTATTCTTCAGGCACTACTGTTAATTGTGGTCAATCTCGAAAGATCAAATTAATTTCTAGTAGTTGGTCAGACAATTTGAACAAAGGGGCACATGTTTATAAATGGTTGGAAGACAATTTGGATTGGGACAAATATGAATATACGTTTGTTGGAAGAAGTCCAATTAAATTTAATAAAATAACTATGATTGCCCCAATGAATTCAGTTTCTCTTTCCGATTTGTTGCGTGAGCATGATATTTATATTACTGCTAGTATGCATGATCCATGTTCTAATGCCTTGATAGAAGCTCTTGCTTGTGGATTGCCTGCAATTGTGGCTAATAGTGGTGGTCATCCAGAGTTGATAGGTAGAGCAGGTTATACATATGATGACAAATTCGAGATACCAGACCTGATCGAGGAATTGGTTTCACAATATGTGATTCGTCAGAAAAATATTGAAATACAATCTTTGTTTGAAGTTGGTAATCATTATATGAATGTGTTAGGTTTTTAATCTAGAAAATATTATTGGAATTCATGAATAAAGATCTTGTTAGTATTTAAATGATGAAATAGGAAAAATAGGTGATATGTTTAATTTAAAATCACTAATTCGTAAACTCTTTGGAGTTTCTTCAGATCATGAACCGATGTTTTATAGACACAAGTTATTTGAAGAATTGATTGATCTTGTGCCTGAAAAGTTGTTTTCTGATAGTAGGGTTTTGGAAATTGGTCCAAAGGATGGATTCGATAGTTTTAGGTTGGCATCGTTAGAACCATTGGAATTAGTATTGATAGATTTGCCGGAGAAGTCATCTTTAGTAAAAAAATGGCTTAGTGAAATTCCTTGTGTATATCATTATATTGAAACTAACTTAATGTATATGCCATCTGAAGAATTAGAGTCATTAGGAAGATTTGATTTGATATGGTGCACTGGTGTTCTTTATCACAATGCGGAGCAGTTACGTCTCTTAAGGAGGCTGCATAATTTGTTGAATCCAGGTGGTTATCTGGTATTAGAGAGTGCTACTATTAGGGATCCTTGGTATATCAGAAAAGGTAATTTTGTTAGGATTTATCATCCGGATACATATAATGACACGGGTACAATCACACATTTGCCCACAGTAGGTTCAATTAAAGCTTGGCTTAATATGGTTGGATTTTCAACAATACATGATTCAGAATGTTATAGCGTATCTAATCCTGCTTTGTATAAACAACGATATGCCTGTATTTGTCAACGATCTACATCTGATTCATCTGGTAGCTATTATGATAAATCAGGGAGGAATCCGGTTTATGTTCTTGGTGAAAGTACATAGTAGGTATTGTTGAAATGACTATAGATTACGTTAAAGCCAAAATAGGTCTTTATATTGCGCTAATGTTTATCGTAATGAACATAATTGGTTTAGACAAAAGTCCGATAGTTTGGATGGATGAGGTTACTCTAAATGATCCAGCTAAAGAATTGGCTATGAATGGTAGATTGATTTCATCTGTCTTTTCGTACAAGAATGGATTTGATGATGCCTATTATTGGCAACCACCAGGCCAAATAATTATAATGTCCATGGTATACAAAATATTCGGATTTGGTATATGGCAGACAAGAATACCTGGTGTACTGTTTGCATCTGGAGTATTAGTAATAGTTTATTTGTTGTCAATGAATTTGTTTGACAATACTATTAGTGCAATATTGGCTGCAGGTATTTTATCTTTCGATTCTAAATTTATTGAGTCTGCTAGATCTGCAAGGATGGATACACAGGCACTTTTTTTTGCATTATTAGGAATATACGTAGTGCTTCATGTATTAATGAATAATGTTAAGCATAGAAGATTAATGTACTTAAGTATGGGTTCATTAGCTTTAGGTATAGCAGGTGTTACTCATCCTATTTCAATAGTATGGGTATGTGCATTAGCTATTGTTATATTTTTATATCGTAAGAGGGTAATTGTGTATGAAGTATTTTGGATGATGTTTATGCTAATTTTACCATTCGGTTCTTGGTTACTGTATATCTATGTCAATGATGATATAGATTTATTCATACTGCAATTTTTTTTTCATGGAGAGAGTAGATTAGCTGTAGGATCTTTGGTAAACCGTCTTGTTAGTGAAGTATTTAGGTATGTAGATGCATATAGAGTTACTCCGATATTATTAGTGATTTATTTGGGTAGTATTGTGTGGTTTTGTTCTAATTCTAGGAGATATAAGAGGAAGGCTCAAGCATTATTGATTTTATGTATAGTACCTATTATGTTTATAGCTGTTTTTATGTCTAAGACGGTAGGCTATTATTATTTACATCCAATATCTTTGATTGTTGTTGTCACAGGTGTTATGCTATATGAGTTTTATTCAAAATGGGTTGAAAATTTCAATGCAACTGTCTTGAATCAATTTTTTAGGGTTGTTTTAGTTGTTGTGTTTATTGGATACACTATCTCTGGTATCTTAGGACGTTATATTATAATGTTTTATCAATGGAATGAGAGAGATTACACAGTTGTGTTTGAATCTGTAAAGAAATATATAAGTCCTGGTAGTATAGTATTAGGACCTCCTGATATATGGTATGCAGTGGAAGCAACAGGTTCTTCATTGCGCATAAGAGAGGAACCAAACAAAGACAAACATGATTATGTAGTTACAAAAATTGCTAGTTCTTCACAAATACCATCTGATATGCAACCTGTCTATGAATTTGGAGAAAGCTTACCATTAGTTTTAGATAGATTCGCAAGTGAATCTGCAGATTATCGTATGAAAATATGGAAATGGTGAAATGGTATAAAAAATATAATGAGATTATCTTGTGCTGAAAAGATTTATGTCTTCTAATATTATCGGTAGTATTTATGATCGTTCGATGAGTGTAGTTCCTTGGCCTAAGTCTTCCAACAGAACTTGTTTCTTTGGATTAAGGTCAACATACGGTGGACCAGGGTTTTTTTCACGAAAATTGTCTAGAGAGTTCAAGAGAACTGATGTTGGCGTGACATACAATCGTCTTAGAAGTGCTGAATCAGCTCTATTTTTTAGTGTTTCATGGGGAGATTGGATGCATCGTTTATGTGCAATGTGGGATATAAAGACTGTTTTGAGGGTTGATGGCTTTATGGTACCAACGTATTATGATAATAGAACTCAAAACAGATTCTATCAGAATAGAAATCTTACGAAAGCTCATATGGCTGTCAATTTTCGGATTCAAAGAGATTTACTCTTAGCTGATCATGTTATTTACCAATCGTCGTTTAGTAAGCAAATGTGTGACAAATATTTGTACAAACGCAATAGTGATTATTCTATCATTTATAATGGAATAGATTTGAATCATTTTTTACCTAATAAAAGGGAAAATCGTCGAATTAGATTATTGTGCGCTGGTTCTTTAAGGCATGAATATATGCTTGGTACAATTCTTCCAGTTTTTAATAGTTTGTGGAAGAGATACAATTTGGAACTTTACATAGTTGGTACTATGGATGAAATATGTTCTCAGCAATTACGGGAGTTTTCAAATAATAATGTAGAAGTTTCAGATAGGATCATTGTAGTTGGATCTGTTGACAATGACAACATGGCTTATCATTTGTCTAATGCAGATATTTTGATACATCCGCGTCTTGGTGATTGGTGTCCTAATGTGGTTATTGAGTCTTTAGCTTGTGGAATTCCAGTAGTTTGTGGATCATGGGGTGGTACATCAGAAATAGTTGGCGATGGTGGGATAATTGTACAAACTGATCCATGGGGTTATGGTCATGATTTTGTTGAGAGACTAGTTTTGGCTGTCGAAGAAATTTTAGCTTCTTTAGATATTTATCAAGTAAAGGCTAGGAAGCAAGCTGAACAATTTTATGATATTCGTTTAGTTGCTAATAAGTACAAAAAAGCTATGGGGTTAGAGCTTGCGTAGATTTTATATACACAAAAAACCAGTGTTTATAGTAGCGACAATCACAGTTGTCGCTTTTGTGGTTATAGAGCTATTTCTGAGATTAGCATTGTTTCAGTGTCATATGCCTGAGCCGAATTTGTGCAAATTTGGTGTAGTAAAATATTTTTTTAATAAAACTGAAGGCGCCGGTGATTTGGCACCTAACCAGAACGGTATTTGGGCCATTTGGCCACATCGTCCCTATCATGTGCAGACTAATTCAGATGGTTTGAGAAATGTTGAAGAACTAAGTGATGATACTGATTTTGTTATACTTGCTGTAGGAGACTCTTTTACTTTTGGTCCTTATGTTCCTAATGAAGACACTTGGCCTGCTCAGCTTGAACGTCAGTTGGAAGCAAATTTATATCCTGATGTGACTACTCAAGTGATGAATGCAGGTGTAGCAGGTTATACAATAGTTGATCAATTTCATTATTTGAATGAGAGAGGTATAGGAATAAAGCCCGATTTAGTCATAATCGGCTTTTTCCCTAATGATATAAGTGATATGAGAGGATTGGAACGTGAATATTTGGCTAGACCTGTTAAGCAGATTTATGAAAAACCTTATCAGAGATTTGTCCGTTCATTTATAACTGATTTTGAGAATAAAGTGGCAATTTTACGACTTGCACACAACATTAAATCTAGTATGGTACAGCGTAGTGTAGAAATTTCTCAAGTTGCATCAGAACCAGATGATGGTAATTGTGATCCTTTCATGTTACCTTCTGCAACTAGTGATAATGGAGATTGTTGGGAGTCTTATCAATATTGGTTTACGAATGTTGTAAATCTTCTCGAGATGCATAAGATACCTTTGTTATATGTTGCTATACCTGATTATAGGCAAATGACTGAAATTGGTTATAGCAATTATCCACAGAAATTTGCGTTTCAATTATCTGTTGAGAATAACATTGGATTTGTCGATGCTTTACCTGAGTTGCAGCGGTATTTGGATGTGGACTCTGCATATTTGATGGAATTTAATCCTAGTGATGTAACTAAAAAATTAGATCAATATTCTGGCAACAATCATATGTCTACACAGGGTTATAGAGTGCTTGCTGATGTGATTGCACAATATATACTTGATAACGACATGTACACAAAGATGAAGGATTAAGTCTTATTTCGTATTTTAGCAAAACAAATAAGGATTTCATGGATGTTATTCAAGTAAAAGATTATGTTGATTATCTTGGTGTAAAGATACCATCTATCAGCAAATTTTGGGAATTAGGTGATTCCACTGCATTACGAGTTCGAAAAGATGGAACATTTTTTCGATCAAATTATGAGCGGGGAATCTTGTTATATGCATTAGTGGCAAAACATCGACCACAAAATGTATTGGAATTTGGTACTGGTAGAGGGTATGGATCTCTATGTATGGCTTGGGCAATGAGCGATTTTGGTATAGATGGTACTATTCATACAATTGATATGGTTTCTTCATATGAAGCAATTAGGTGGCCAATAATTAGGGATGGATCTGATCCAAGTGTTCAATATTTGTCTCGTATGGAAGTATGGGATGATGTAGGCGAATTGCAATGGATCAATCGGATTAATAGTTTAAAAGGTCTGTCTGGTTCTGTTATGAAATCATTTGACTTGGATAAAATAGATTTTGCATTTATTGATGGTGGACATGGTTATAGATCAGTTTTACATGATTTTATTATTACTCTGATGAATTCTGGTGAAAGGATAGGGATTTTATTTGATGACTATTCTGCAGAAGACTGGGGTATTGGAACTCAAAAGCTTGTTGCAAAATATGTTCTACCATATCTAGAAGCAAAACTGGTGCAGACTGATCGTCGTTGGGTTGGTGGAGAAAAGGAGAATATTCGTGAAGATGGTGTAGGTATGGTATGGGTTGAAACTGGAGATTCAGATGAATGGTTAGTTAACATTGAATCAAAGTTCTCATTTGTTCCGTTTTTAACTGGTTATCGCATTTGGGAAAACTATTACAGGATTAGACTTAAGTTGTCTAAAACTATTAGAGGTTTTATTAGTTTTATTAGGAAAGCTTTATGAAAGTTTTGGCTATCCAAACATCTTTTTCAATAAATTCAGGTGGTGGTAGAGCTGATTACGAAATATTGTCTGAATTAGCATATTTAGGGCATGATGTGAAAGTCGTAATGCCACATACAAATCGACTCAATGTTTCATTACCACCAGGTATAACTAGGGATTTTGTTTATGCTCGTGGTTTACTATTTCCTCAGTCACTCGGTATGGTAGCTTTTCCATCTATCTTAAGGATAGCATATAAGTTTCAACCTGACATCATTAGAGATCATAGTCCATATAGTTATGGTCTAATGAGTCTTTTGTTAGGTAAATTGTTGTCTATACCAGTTGTTGGAATGATTTATCATCATGATGAAGATATGCCAGGGCACAAATTTGTGGAAAAATATTTACTTGATCGTTATGATCATGTTATCACTATAAGCCGTTATTCTAAAAATGTGTTGAATTCTTTAGTTCCATCTTTGTCTGACAAATTAGATTATATATATTGTGGCGTTCGACCTAGTTTTTCTTCAGTAAAAAGAAATACACTTAATTGGAGGATGAATTTTGGTATTAGTGAGGATGAGCCTCTATTTTTATCTTCAGGTGTTTTGACTCATAGAAAGAACCATGAATTCTTGCTAGATGTTATGCATTTGTGGTCAAAGATGGGACGTCCAGGTAAGTTGATTATTACTGGCGAAGGTCAATTATTAAGTCGATTAAAGAATAAAGTGTCTGCTTTGAATTTAGAAGATAGAGTATTTTTTGTTGGATATCAAACTGAACAGGATCTTGTTAACATAATGTCAGATAGTATCGCATTTTTGTTTCCTTCAAAAATGGAAGGTTTTGGTCTAGCACCATTAGAGGCTATGTCATGCGGTACACCAGTCATAGTATCTGATCGAGGTGCTTTGCCTGAGGTGGTAACTGACCAAGCAAATGGTTTTGTACTACCAATTGATCAAGGTCCAGAGTTATGGGTTAGAGCAATGGATATGTTGGTCAATGATTCAGGGTTGCAAGAATCTTTAGTTATGGCATCTGAAGGTTTACGAGAAAAATTTTCTTGGCAAAAATCTGGAAGGGAAACTGCTGATTTGTATAAGAAAATTGTTCATAAACATACTTATTCTGCGAGTTCCTTGTGAAAATTTTGTTAGTAGGTTCACAGGAATATCCCATGTATGCATCGGCATGGACTAGAGGTTTGAATGAACTTGGTCATCAAGTTGCTGTGTTGGATTGGACCAAATTCTTGTCTTCGGGTCTACTTGGAAAAATTGAGAAACGTTTTATTGTAGGTCCAGGTGTAAATAGAATTAGACATGAAATACTGCACGCAGCATATGATGTTAATCCAGATATTGTGTTGATATATGCTACACCTTTTGTAAATAAAGAGATGGTTTGTCAATTAACCAGAGACTTCTGGGTTACCGGATACCATAATGACGATCCTTTTGGTCAATATGGATCCTTGCCATCCTTGAGGGAATGGAGGAAAGTAATTCCATATTTTAATAGTCACCATGTTTTTCGTGAAAAGAACATATTTGATTATGAAAGATGTGGAGCTAAATTGGTGAAAGTATTACATCATTTTTATTTGCCTTGGATGCACAAACCTGCGATGTTTAGACCAGGCGAGTTAGAAAACTATCAGAATGACATTGTTTTTGTTGGTCATGCAGAATCTGATTCTCGGATAGGTTATTTAGAAGCTTTGTCCAATGGGAATTTTAATGTTCAGATATATGGAGGCACTAAATATTGGCGGAGACATTTATCATTTAGGTCTAGACGATCTTTTGGTTTGATTTATCCTGTATATGGTGAAGATTACGTTAAAGTAATATCGGGTGCTAAGATATGTTTAGCATTTTTCAGTACAGCTAATAATGATGATTATACTACTCGAGTATTTGAAATACCCGCTATAGGAAGTTTATTAATGTGTGAGCGTACTGAATTGATGCAGAGCTTATATACTGAGGACAAAGAGGCAGTAATGTTTGCTTCTCCTGAAGAATTGTTAGATAAATGTAGGTGGTATCTTGATCACAAAGAAGTACGAGATCAAATAGCGGCTGCAGGTCAAGCTAGGTGTATTGCTAGTGGTTATGATGTCAGAAATAGAATGCATAAATGGGAAAACGATTTGAGATTTTGGTCAAATTTGAAGATGTAGATAATTGGATGAGATTGATTTATGAAGTATTGTTTACTGTGGATTTGTTCTAGTTTGTCACCATACAATAGTTTTTTGTTTAGATCATTGAATGCTGATAATATATTGGACTTAAGAGTTGTTGCTCTTAAATCTAATGATATTAAACATCCATGGCAAACTGATTTAAGTTCTGGATTTAATTTTCGTAATATTAATTTGTTTTTTTGGATAGATTGGAAAGTTTTGATCGAAGCAGTTCAATCTAAGACCAACTTAGTGGTGATTGCTGGATGGAATTCGCCAACAACATTTGTGTTAGCTAGTATATTGGCTTTGATGAATAAGCCATTTGTGTTATGGACTGATACTCCAGACTTGTATAAAAGACGTAATGTTTTGAAAGTATTTTTTCGTAATAGATGGTTGTTGTGGGTTTTCGACAAGGCTGTTGCGGTAATGGGTACTGGTAGTCCGGCTCGAAGGGCATTGAAGAAAATGGGTTGTTCTGACTTTAAGATTGTCGATTTTCCATTTTTTGTTGATTTAGACAGATACAATAAAAGATATGAATCATTAGACAAACAACTTCCAATTCTATTTGTGTCAGTAGGTAGGGTGGAAAACAAAATCAAAGGTCATGATGTTGCCATAAAAGCATTTTCTCGTATTGACAGGAAATTTGAGTGGGAATATGTTATTGTTGGTAGTGGTCCTGATAACAAAAATATTATTAATCTTATAGATAAATATGGCCTTAAAAACAATGTGAAAGTTACGGGATGGATGGAACCTGACAAAGTAACTGAAGTTTTAAAGAAAGCTCAAGTTTATGTACATCCTTCTTTGCGTGATGCATATCCTGCTGCTGTTTTAGAAGCTATGGCGGCCGGTCTTCCAATTATTGGTTCAAATGCATCAGGTTCTGTAGTTGATCGGATTGATCATAACAAAAGTGGCTTGATTCATTCTGCAGGTGATATAGATGAATTAGCTCAGCATTTAGAGTGGACATTACTTAATGTGGAGAAGGTGTTTGAAATGGGAAAGCAGTCTAGATTGGTTGCAGAAAAATGGCCAGTGTCTATAGCTGTTAGGATTATTCGTGAAATATTGCAAAGGTAAGAATACAAATGCGATGTGGAATTGATGCTTCTAATTTAATTTCTGGAGGAGGATCTAATCACATTAGAAATGTGTTACGCAATTGGAGCTGTGATCATAGTGACATTGATAGTCTTGTGATATGGGCTAGTAAAGAACTATGTGCAACATTACCAAAACATAAAGGAATAAACTTAATTACTGTTCCAGAAATTAACACAACATCATCTAACAGATTCCTATGGCAGATCAACAAGTTGCCACGGATTGCAGAAAATGAATGCGATGTTTTTTTTGCGCCTGGTGGTATAGCAGGTAGGCATACAGTGCCATTAATATCTATGTGTAGGAACATGTTGCCATTTACATTAAAAGAATCATTTAGATATGGCATTAGTTATATGTTGTTGAGATTGATGTATCTTAGAATATTACAATCGCGTACATTTTCTAATTCTTCAGGAATAATTTTTCTTTGTCAATACGCACTAGATAGAGTTATTAATCAGATTGGTGATGCGCAATGTAAGATGGCTTTAATTCCTCATGGAGTAGAGTATAGGTTTTTTGGTGAATCTAGATCACAACTTAATAAGGAATCATTTGATATAGACAATCCTTTTCGTTTGTTATATGTTTCTATTGTTGATGTGTACAAACATCAGTGGAATGTGGTAGAAGCCGTTGCGAAATTAAGGAGAGAAGATATTCCTATTGTGTTAGATATTGTTGGTCCAGCGTATGATCCAGCTATGCGTCGTTTAGAAGGTGCTCTAAACGAGTTTGATCCTGATAGAGTATTGGTGAATTACTTGGGAAATATTCCTCATGATGAATTACACCATGTTCTTTCTGATGCTGATGGTTTTATTTTTGCTTCTACGTGCGAAAATTTTCCTAACACGTTACTTGAAGCTATGGCTTCTGGATTGCCAGTAGCATCCTCCAATTTTAGGCCTATGACGGATATTTTAGGAGAAGATGCTTTTTATTTTGATCCAATAAACATACAGTCTATTGCTGATAGCATTAAACAGATGTTAGAAGATCACCATAGACGACATCAAATATCTCAGTCTGTTAAATCAAGTGCATCTAGATATACTTGGGAGAAATGTGCTATGAAAACATTTAAGTTTATAGGAGATGTAAAGAGATCAAATTAGGCTGATGATGTATCATATAATTGGCATCTAAATGGCAAGATTATGTTTGATGGGAAGATATTATTTTGGTGATATTTAAATGTTAGATTCTGTACGGATAGTGTTGTTAGCATACAATGAGGATGATTCAATATCTTCTGTCTTAACAAGCGTTTGTGATCATTTGTCTTCCGAAAACTTTGATTATAGAGTATATGTAGTTAATGATGGTAGTACTGATATGACACGTATCATAGTAGAAGAATTGTCAGAGAAAATGCCAGTTACTTTGCTTAATCATAAGACTAATTTGGGTGTTGCTCAGGCTTTTAATACAGGATTGCGAAAAGCAGTTTCTGATTCTAGTTTAAATGACGTGATTGTTACTATGGAAGCTGATGGAACTAGTGTAACTGACTTACTTACTCAGATGGCGAATACAATATCTTCAGGCTATGATATTGTATGTGCTTCAAGATATTGTGATGGAGGAGAACTCCCAAATTTTCCATGGCAAAGACGTTTGTATAGTGCAAATGCTAACAGACTTCTAAGAATTTTTTTCCCAATAAGTGGATTGTCTGATTATACTTTGTTTTATCGTGCATACAGATCTTCTCTTCTGTCCAATGCTATACAATATTACGGTAGCGATTTTATAACTTCAACTGGATTCGTTAGTAATGCAGAAATATTAATTAAGTTAAGACCATTTGAACCAAAAGTATTTGAATTTCCAATGGTATATGACTACTCAGTTAAGAAGTCAAAAAGTAATATGCGTGTAATTAGTAATATTGCGGAATATATCCGTATTATGTTGCGTCTAAAGTTGTAATTACAATGTATTTTTTGAGATTCAAGAATATAACAATATTGGCATTTTGTTGCCTGATAGTTTTTCATTATATTACTTTGCTTGAATATCCTATACCTACTTGTGATGAATCATTTTATGGGATGTCAGCAATCAAATATTATTCTTCGGTAACTAATTTAGGTACTTGGACCGGATTATCCGAATCTTTTTACATGTTTCATGGAAGATTGTATTGGTTTCTAATCGGGTTTTTGTTTTCACTTGTTGATGTATCATTATTTGCAGCCAGGCTGTTATCATTTGTGGGATTGATATTGTTGATGTTGGCAACTTTCTTGATTGGTTGTTCCTTTGATAAGTTTAAAACAGGTTTGTGGTCTTCTTTGTTGTTAGGTGTTTCGTACTTGGTAATGTATTCCAGTCATTTAGTACGACCAGACATATTGGCTGCAGCAATAGGTGCATTATTAGTGTGGTGGATGAAATACAGTTTAGATAATCCGCATTGGATACGTTTTTTGATTTTGGGGATATTTTTGATTTTGCAACTTGAGATACATGTAATTAATTTGCATCTCATCTTACCTATTTTATCGATTTTATATGTTTCATCTAGAAAACAAGATTTTCCAAACTCTTTGAGTTTAAATTTGGGTGTTGTTTGCGGTATGATTTTGGGAATATTGATTGTTTTATTTTTCAGGTATGGTAATTATGGTGATCTAATTGCATTTTTTAGCGATTTAAATCTATCTTTATTCTTTGAGTTTATTACAGGTAGTCAATTTGTATCTACTGAGAATATTGTAGCAGATAATTTTGGGTTTGTTAGATTTGCAAAGTTTTGGTGGAACAGTTATGGATGGACCCCACCTTTCGTAGCTTTGCTACAGGCATTGTTGTTTATTTTTGCTTTAATTAGAATATGTATTTCAAGAAGTAGTGATCTTCGTAGATTATTTGGATTAGTTGTTTTATCTAGTTTGACTTTTATTATTTTGAATAATAATCATGCTTGGTTAGGGTATTCAGTGTTATGGTTACCCTATTATTTTGTTTTAGTTGTTGCATCTGTTGGTGAATTGGATATTTTAGGTAAAATAAAGGTTTTAGGTATATCTGGTCATGATATATTGCTTATAGTATTGTTTTTAACATATGTTATTGGTGATGTTTATTTGTTGTCTGGGAACAATTTCAATTTGAGTCAAAGATACTTGAGTGAAGGTAAAGCAATAGTTGCTGATATTCCTAGTAATTCACGTGTTTTAGCTAAGCAATATTGGTGGTATGCTATTCACAATGATATTGTGTATTTGGATGAACATTTGATTGCATATGAAGGAAGTCTTCCGTGGTGGGTTGGTGTACCTGAAAAAAAATTAGACAAAAATATGGTTGCAAATGATGGTATGCAAGTCTATAGGCAATTTGATGAGTTACAAGTGGACTATGTAGTTACTGATGGTGTTTTAGGATGTAGTGACATTCCAGATGTACATTATAAGAGTTTTGAAGCGGTATTGGAATCGAAATGTGAATTAATAGATATTATAGATTCTAGTCTTTATAAGTCTCAGAGGTTATACAAGTGTTCTATGTGACTGAGGACAATTTGTGATGTCAAAGCCAAAAGTAGTTATTTCATCTGCAGGTGTGTTTCATGCTTATCACCTTGCTAGAGCAGTACAACAGAATGGTTATTTAGAGAAATTTATTACATCAATTTACAACAAGTATGAAAGTGGTATTGATAAAAGTAAAGTTGTTCAAATACCGGTCTCTACTATTATTGCTTCCTTAATTCAAATATTTCCAGGCAATACTGCTCGTGCATTTTCTTATTTAGTTGGGGACACACTATTTGATAAAATGGCGACTAAGTATTTGAGAGACCCAGATATATTTCATGTATTTAACAATCAAGGATTAGAATGTTTGAAATTTGCAAAAAATAGAGGTGCTACTACTATCGTTAGTAGATCTTCTGCCCATCCTAGACATCAGTTTGAGATTTTAGAGAATGAATTAAATCCGAATCGATTGGAGAGTTATATTAATAGAATGTTGATTGAACGTCATATGAAAGAGTATGAAATTGTTGACTATATTTTTGTGCCATCAGATTTTGTTTGGAATTCAATGATTAGAGAAGGAGTATCGAAAGATAAATTGCGACGAGTTCATCTTGGTTTTGATCCAGACCGTTTTTTTCCTGGAAAGAAAAAAGATGATGTTTTTCGAATAATGTATGCTGGAGGATTAAGTAAACAGAAAGGTATAAACTATCTATTGGAGGCATATGCCAGTTTAGATTTGGCGAATAGTGAATTGCTTTTGGTTGGAGACGAATATCCTGATATTAAGGATACTTTATCTCGGTACAAAGGCCTTTATAAACATGTACGTTTTGTTCCTCAAGATAAACTGGTTCATTATTATCAACAGTCTTCGGTGTTTGTACTACCTTCACTTCAAGATGGTTTTGGGATGGTCACATATGAAGCAGCCGGTTGTGGCTTACCTCTAATTGTCACTAAAAATGTTGGGGCAGATGTGCGTGACAAACGCGATGGATTTGTTATCCCAGTTCGGGATTCCAATACCCTTGCATCGAAACTTATGTTTTTGTATGATAACCCTCAATTAGCCTATGAAATGGGTATGTCTGCTAGGCAATATGTGCAACAATTTACATGGAGTAATTATTATGCTGAAATCAATAGATATTATGGAGAAATATTAGCGGAGAAAAATATTGATGTCTAGTGCATGTATTCACACTCTTGAACCTATGGAACACGGTGGAGTTATGGCAAAAGTGAGAGTAGTTGGAGATATGTTGATTGATAATGGATATGAGACAGATTTAGTCTACACTGCAACAAACCAAATGTTATCAGGCACCTGGTTTTCTAGGATGAAATATCTATTGTCTCATCATAAACCTCATACTACTCAATTTGAGCATTATACAGGTCTTGCATTTCCTTATTGGCCTCTGCCAACTTGGGGTAGCAATTATTATCCTTGGTTGTGGATCAGAAATTTTCACTTGAAATACAATATACAAATAGTTGTATCGGGTGCTTCTCATTGTGGATTGCCTGTAGCACTTACAAGACAAAAATATATTATTTGGGTATCTACGATGTATGAAGATGAATTAACAGGTCGTGCTCTTGCAGGTGATGAATGGGCTCAAAGGACCAACTCTGGTTTATCAGGCAATTTATTAAAGCAGCAAGAACACTATGTTCTCAATAATGCTTCTCTAGTTCTTGCGAATGGTCAATATATTACTAACAGGATTACTGCAACATTACCGAAAATTTCTAACAAGGTTAGAACAGTTATTTATCCCGTTGATACTGATATGTTTCGCTCTAATAGTATTAGTTCATATAAAGAGAAAATGGGAAGATATTTGTTGTTTACAGGACGGATTAATGATCCAAGAAAAAATTTAGATATGTTGTTTAGATCATTTGCTAGAGTATTAGATACTTTACATGATGTAAAGTTGGTTTTGACTGGAGATAAACCTGAGGACTACCTTAAAAACTTGGCATATGAATATGGTATTTTGAGGAGCGTAGAGTTTGTTGGTAGGCAAACAAAAGAACAATTGATTGATTTATACAAAGGTGCAGAAGTATTTGTTCTTTCTTCTAATCAGGAGGGATTAGGCATTTCTATTTTGGAAGCTATGTCTTGTGGTGTTCCTGTTGTTTCAACAATGTGTGGTGGTCCTGAATATATTGTGCAAGATGGTTCTACAGGATACCTGGTTAAAATAAATGATGACAATCAAATGTCCGAAAAGATAATTATGATTCTAAATGATGACAATTTACGTAATCAGTTGAGTAATAATTCCATAGAATTTGCAAAGACTAATTTCAGCAAATCAGTGATTAACACCAAACTTTTACAGTGTTTTAGTGATGTCTACCCTGAATACTTTAATCAATCACAGTAAAACTAGTTTTACAATTGTGATTCCTACATATAATGAAGAACAAGATATTGAAAAGACTTTGCATGCTTTAACATCTTTAAATTATTCTAATTTTGAAGTTTTAGTAGTAGATGCATCAACTGACAATACTCCTGAAATTGTACAAAATTATGATGATGAACGAATTAAATATTTGAGACAGACGAGAGGTTATGGTCGATCTGCAGCTAGAAATCAAGGTATTCTTAATGCAAAAGGTGAAATTGTCGTGATATTAAATGCTGATGTCCATCTTCCAAATGATTTTCTGAGTTGTTTGCATGTTCATTATATAAAGGGTGCTGATTACGTTCTTGTGGAAAGCGAGGTGAAAAATGTTGAATTTATTTTGCCTAGATATATTCAGTCTCAGCACAGATGTTTTTATGGACCAAATACGAAAATTAATATGAATTGGACGGAGGGTTTTTCATGTAGAAGATCAGCTGCAATATCAGTTGGTTTGTTTCCAGAAGGATCTCATAGTCCGTTGGTTGCAGGAGAAGACGGATGGTTTGGAGAGTTATTGGAAAAAAATGGATATAAACGTGTGTTTGATCGTGATATGTTAGTGAAACATGTGATGCCAATTAATTTTGGTGATTTTTACAATCAGAGGTTGGGTAGAGGTTGGGGAGTGAGTCAGATTTGGTATCAAAGATATAAGATGTCTATAATGGAGTTGATCTTTCGAACAATTTTTCAAACTTTTATAACGGTATTTGGCATTTTGTTGATTTTCCCAGTTTTGCGTAATGCATTTAGATATTCCAGTTATTCTTCCAAAGGTTTTCTAGACTTTTTACCTTTCGCAGGAATAGTTGCCGTTGAAGGTATGACTAACATGATTGGTATATGGAAAGGATTATTCGAATCTTTTTCGGTGATAATGAAACAGAGGTCTTCATAATTGAAAATATTATATGCAAGTCATACTTATATAGTTGGTGAGAATCAAAAAAAATTGACTGCTATAGCTGCAAAAGGTGGAATAGAACTTTTTGTAGTGGTACCACATGTTTGGAAAGAGCCTATTTTGAAAACTATTTATCCGTTTGTTGATAAGGATGAGAGTGCATCTATTAAAGTGCTTCCAACAAAAATTATTTTGCCTGGTAATGAGATGCGTTTTATTTATATGTCGTTAGATTTATATTTACCTAAAGTTCAACCCGATATTATTGTTGTAGAAAATGGTGCAGGTGCTCTTAATTATACTCAGTTTTTGCTATATAAACGTATGTTTGCACCACAAGCCAAAGTCGTATTTTTTACTTGGTGGAATATACCTTACAAGCAGAGACAACCTTTTAGAGCTATCGAATCATATAATATAAAGTCGACAGATGGTGCTATTGTTGGTAATAAAGATGCTGATCTTGTTTTAAGACAACAAGGATATGATGGTCCATTAATAAGATTACCTCAACTAGGTGTCGATACTACCGTTTTTGTTCCAGAGAATACTGTAAATTTACAGAACAGATTAGATCTTGGAGACTTTGTTATTGGATTTGTAGGTCGGTTGGTTCCGGAAAAGGGGATTCAGGTTTTGATGGATGCTTTGGATAGGTTTGATGGAAAATTTGATTTGGTTATATTAGGTGCTGGAGAGATGGACAATCAAATTCGTAAATGGTCTGATAGCCTTTCTGTTGGCAGAAATGTACATTTGTATGAATCTGTGACCCATGATCAAGTACCGTCAGTATTGCGTCTAATGGATCTTTTAGTATTACCATCATTGACAACTGAGAATTGGAAGGAGCAATTTGGGCACGTTTTGATTGAGGCTATGTCATGTGAAGTAGCAGTTATTGGATCTGATTCAGCTGAAATTCCGAATGTGATTGGTGATAGTGGAATTGTTGTACCTGAAAATGACCCTAAAGAATTATGTGATGCAATCAATAAATTGGCCAAAGATTCAATATATCGCAATCAATTAGCTGCTAAGGGTCGGGAACGTGTTTTAGAAAAATATACTCATGAGAAGATAGCTGATAAGACTGTAATGTTTTTTGAAGAGTTACTTAGTAAATAAAATTAAATTATTTTTAGATGAAATCAATGAAATTAGATGTTGCTGGTAATGCAGTTATTAGTACCTTGTGGTCAGGAGCTTCACATTATTGGTTGTTTGGATTGGGTCTAGTTAAAACAGTATTTTTAGCTAGACTAGTTCCTCCTGAATATTTTGGAATGGTAGCAATAGCTCAAGCATGGGTTACATATTTTAGTATCTTTAGATTTGATTTTCGTACTGTTGTTGTTACTATGGAGGATGATTCTAAGAATACTTTGTCTGTACAATACTGGTTAGATAATTTGTTATCTTGGAGTGGATTGATTTTGGCTGGTATTTGTTATTTGGTTTCTCCTAGTTTATTATTTTTATTTGGTGACGTACCTGTGGATTGGATTAGCAATGTATGGTTGGCAGTTGTTGTTCTTTTAGTAGTCATAGGTTTTGATAGTTTAACATCGACACCACGTTATTTGATTGAGCGGAGTTTGCGTCAAGATATTATTGCAAAATTTACAATTTTTCATGCGATTGTTGGTGTGGTTTGTGCAATTGGCTTAGCTTTTCGAGGTTATTATCTTGAAGCTATTCTTGTTGATTTGGCTATTCCAGTTCTAGTAATAGGTGTTGGCTCAGTGTGGAAAACTCGTTGGTTTCCTAAATTATTTTGGGACAAATCTATAGCTAGAAAATTACTTGAATTTGCATTTACTTTGTGGACAACAGGTTTGTTAGGTAAAATTGTGTTTCAAGTGGACGATTGGCTTGTAGGAACAATTACTAAAATGAGAAGTAGAATCTGGTTTTCATCTGGAATTTTACCTGTAGCGTATTATTCTAGAGCATATTCTGCAGGCAAGATGCCTATGGATATATTTGCAGGAATGATTGGACAGATTGCCCTACCATTATATTCTCGAAGTGCTTCCAAATCTTTAGAAACTCTGAAAAATGCTTATGATAATTTAACTTGGTTGTTGACAAACACAATTTTTCTTACCGGTGTTTTTTCTTTGATTGCAACTGAGGAGTTAGTTAGTATTTTATTAGGGTCAGAATGGTTACCAACAGTTCCTTTATTTAGGATGATGTCGGGATTTGTTTTATTAAGACCTTTGTATCAAAATGCATGTCAGTTGTTGCTTGCAGTTAGAAGGGAAAAAAGTATGCGTCGGACAGTAGCATATCAAGCATTTTTCTTGATCGTTGTATGTCCCGGTGCAGTTTATATGTGGGGAGCTGCAGGGGCAGCGGTGTCAATTAGTGTTATGTCTGTATTGGGATTATTTTTTGCTGATAAATATGTTTCTCAAACGTTGGGTAGTTCAAGTATGCGATTGTATAAGTTTCCTATACTGACATGTATAGCAGCTTATGGTATGCTCCTCATTGTATGGCCATTGATTCCGGATTTGTTTTGGTTAAGTGCTCTTTTAAAAGGTGTATTGTGCTTGGCCATATTTTTGATTTTTATAATCATATTTGACAGGAAAAGATTAAGAGAAGTTTCTGAGGTAATAATGCGTATTCTTAAAGAACGTCGTGATCGGAGAAAAATTGATGAATAGAGAATTAGATGTATGGATGCAAAGAGCTAAAGAATGTCGGAACCCATTTATTTTGATACGTGGATTTATCTATGACCTTTCGCGTTTGGCGTTATTACGTGAATGCACTGATATATCCACTCGTGATAGCAGGTATTTTATTAGAGAAATAGAGGAAGATACAGGTTTTATTGGAGAAGTTCAAAAGAAATTAGGTGAATTTACCAAATATTTTCCCAGAGCGATTGATTTTATGTTATTTGGTCGTTCAGGTTCAGTATTTTTCAATGAGGTTACTTTGTATGTGATTATAAGAGCCCTAAAACCAAAGATAGTTGTAGAAACAGGAGGAACTCCAGGTAAATCCACGGCATTTATTTTAAGAGCTATGCATAATAATCAAACTGGTCATCTATACACTATTGATTTGCCTCCTGATAAAATTGATAAGAAACAATTGCAAGAAAATGAAAGTTATCATGAATTTTTACCTGTCGGGGCTGTATCGGGGTGGGTTGTACCTGACTATTTGCGTGATAGACATACTCAGTTAATAGGAAGCTCACGAGAGCACTTGCCGGGGCTGTTAAATGATGTGGGTAGCATAGACATATTTTTACATGACAGTGATCATAGTTACGAGAATATGTACTGGGAGTTTGAGACAGCAGTGGCTTCTTTAGGTAAATCAGGTTTATTGCTGTCTGATGATGTATTAGCTAATGACTCTTTTCCCAATTTTTGTGTAAAGCGAAAGCTGTTTTTTCGCAATGTGTATAATCTTGGTGCTGCTAGGTTACATTGATGTTGAATTATCTAAGGAGTATTTTAAATAAATATTTTGCTACACCAATTGTGACTTTTATGCGTACTTGGATATTAAATGTAATTGTAGGGCATATACCATGGGCAGGATTGCGATATTTATACTACAAAATGATTTGTCAAATCACCATTGGTGAACAGACTGAAATTTGGACTGGTGTGCGCTTTGTTGGTGGTGCAATGGACAAAATTAGCATTGGTAAATTTAGTGTTATTCCTCATGGTGCATTGTTAGTAGCTGGTGATGCAATTAGAATAGGAGATAATGTTGTTTTTGGTCACGATGTGCAATTATATACTTCTGATCATGATCCTGATGATCCAACTTTTGCTAGGCGAGATGCTCCCATAGAGATTCATGATAATGTTTGGGTTGGATCTAGAGCAATCATTTTAAAGGGTGTTACTATTGGGGAAGGAGCAGTAGTTGCTGCAGGTTCAGTAGTTACTAGAGACGTGGAATCATTCTCTATTGTTGGAGGAAATCCTGCTCGAAAAATTAGGGATCGTGGTACTCGAACATTTGTTTAAAAATTATTTATTAAAATAGTGTAGGTCTTACATGTTATTAAAGCTGCTTAGATTCTCAATTGATTTTATCAATGTCGTAGTGCAAAAGAAGAGGTTCTCTCTGCTTTTTTATACAAGTGCAGTTGTAATACGTATATTAATTGTCGTATTACTTATATTAGGATTTCCGGTTTTAGAATCACATGATTTTTGGTATTTTCATCATGGTGGAGACCAAAATTATTATTTTGATTTTGCCAATGTCTTAGTGGAAGGTGGTTCTAATCAGTATTTTTCTGTAAATCTTGGATGGCCTGCAATAATGGCAATTATGATGCATATTTTTGATGTTACACTTTTTTCTGAATTGTTACCTTATGTTGTCATATTTAACGGAATCATGCTTGGTGGTTTGTCAGTGGTACTTGTTGGAAAATTGACAGCAAGATTACTAAATAGTGTTATAGCTGGATATTTTGCAGGATTTTTATGGGCTGTTATGCCTTGGTTAATTTATTTATTGCTGTGGCCTCATCCATATGCAGATTTAGTGAGGATGCCATATGTTCCGGGAGTAGCTTGGTTGCAAGGTTTGCCTGATGGTCCTGGTATGTTTTTTATTCTTGTTTCAGTATATTGTTTTGTTAGATATCTTGACTCATATCAAATCAGTTGGATTATATTTAGTGGAGTGTCGTGCGGATTGATGTTATTGTTTAGGGTACATTTTGTAACAATGTTGTTGTTATTGGTATGTGTTATTGCTATGCGAGGTTATTGGTGGGATTTGTTATTGTTTCTCAGTGTTACTGGTATTATGTATGTCCCTCAAATAATTTATAATAGATTTTCATCTCTTGCTATTGGTGCACCTGGTTACAATCCGTGGTTACCAGGATATTTGTATTTTGGGTTTATTGACGTAATGGCTGATACTGTTTTTTATTATGATAATAGTTCTTTTAATGTTATATCAGTGGATCATTGGATTGATTATATAGTTACATTGGTGCAGGATAACTTTATTGTTTTTTGTTTATTGTGTGTTGTTTTCTGTTTATATATTTTCTGTTGGATTGTGACAAGGAGCGTTTTAGATTTATCTAGATCATTAATTGTTTTTGTAGCACCTCTGGCTTCAATTGGGATTTTGTCAGTATCTTCAGTATTTGCAGATAATGCATATCGATTTGCATTACCAGCCATACCATTTGTACTAATATTAGGGATATGGTTTTGTGTTTTTGTTATTAGAAATAAAGTTCTTCAAAATCATTAGGGATTGCCATATTACTATTTGCATTGACGAGTTGTTATTTGGATTGCGGATGGTTTTTAGGTAGTTGTATTTAATATGTCTCTAATTAATAGAATCAAGAATTATTGGAATTTACATCCTGCAGGTGAAAATGAAGTACTTTCGCTCCAATCAGATCGATTAGCTTTTTTTGATGAACGTGATAGGCAGACCAAATTGTTGTATCCAAATCTTGACAATGATTATGACTTTGCAAAATCGAACGGTAAGGTTACTTTAGAATTAGGATGTGGGATGGGATACAATGCTCAAAGGATTGCTCAAAATGGTGCTAGTTTAGTAGTTGTTGATATGGCAGAGAGGGCAATCAATTTAACCAAGGAGCGTTTTAATTTACGTAACTTAAATGCTGATTTTGTTGTGGCAAATTGTGAGTGCTTGCCATTTAGTTCTGAAGTAATTGAGATAGTCTATTCTTCTGGTGTTATTCACCATACATCTGATACTGAACAAGCTGCTAGGGAGATAATGCGAGTACTTAAGAGTAATGGTTGGGCAAGTATCATGGTATACAATCGTAACTCACGATGGTTCTGGTGGAATATTGTAGTTGTATTGGGGTTTTTGATGTTTTTTATCAATATTGTGCCAAAATCATTGCAGAGGCGAATTATCAAATTTAATATTGCATGGAAAGATTTTATATTAGATGATCATGAGAGGCTCAGTTTTGATAATGTGTTACGTGCAGGTACAGACTTTGGAGGATTGCGCAATCCAGTTTCAAGGGTATATACCAGACGATCTGTAAAGAGACTCTTTTCTGAAATGGTGGATTTTTCTTATATTACACAATTTAATCAATATAAAGCTATGATAATGGAACCTTCATTTGTAGTTAGATTAATTAGAGAACTGCTGTCTAAGATAGATCGCAAATGGGGTTGGTTCTTGATCATGCATGCAAGGAAGAAATGAAGAAAATTCTGTATATTCATCATGGTGGTGAATTGGGTGGTGCGCCACTTAGTTTATTTTTTTTATTGTCTCAGATTGATAAAAGTATTTATCAACCCATTTTGCTGTTTCTTGCTGATGGAGATGCGGTAGATCTTTTCCGTAATTCAGGGTACGATTGTCATGTTGTAGATGATATAGATGATTATAGCCATACAGAATTAGTTTGGTATGGTAAGAATTTCATTTGGCAATTGCCACGCAAAACTATGAGATTCATTTCATCTGTAAAGTCAACTCACAAATATATTCAGAGATTTGAACCTGACATTGTGCATTTAAATTCATCTACTTTGTTAGCTTGTGCTCAAGCTGCATATGAAGCAGATGTTCCTATTGTTTGGCATATACGCGAACCTTTGTCAAAGGGTTTTTTTGGATTACGTAGGTCTTGGATTCGTAAGAGAATATATAAATATGCTACAAGAGTAGTAGCTATTTCAAAAAATGATTCAAATCAATTGATACCTTCTAAGCGTAATAAGGTGATACATAATTTTGTTGATTTCTCCATTTTTGATAAAACAATTGACAAGAATTTGGTACGAGATTCGCTAAAAATTGGACATGATCTCAATGTTGTAACAATGTTAGGTGGATGTTCCAAACCAAAAGGGACTTTGCAATTTTTAGAAGCTTTGCCTATGGTTGTTGATTCTTTTCCAAATGTGTGTTTTTTAATTGCTGGTCCTGATCCATTATTAGCTTATTCATCTGTTTTTGAAAAGATTGTTAGGGAGGTTTTCAGAATCGATAATTATGACAAAGAAGTGATGCAAGCTGCTGCAAACTACATTGAATCAGGTCATGTGAGATTTTTAGGTGTACGAAGTGATGTTCCAGAAATTATTGCTGCATCAGATATTGTTGTATTTCCATCCACAGTGCCGCATTTTGCCAGACCAGTGATTGAAGCTAGTGCTATGGCTAAACCAGTGATTGCTTCTAACATTGGAGGTCCGCAAGAACTGATAATATCAGATGAAACAGGTGTTTTAGTACCTCCAATGAGATCTGATGAATTGGCTAAAGCAATTGTAGATTTGTTTTCAGATAAGGATCGAATGAATTTAATGGGTCAACGTGGATATGAATATGCAAGGAAAAATTTTGATGCATATCACAACTCAAATAGAACATTTGCTTTATATGATGAGATACTGAGAGTATGAACAAAACTGACTATTTAAGGCATACTCTGGATCGTATATTAGCTATTCCAATAAGTAAATATCCTAAGGTAATTAAGCATCTTGTTAAGAGAAAAGTCAAATTTTGGTTTCCAATGTTTTCAGAAGTTCATTTGAGTGAAAATGAACTTTGCAAGAGTATTGGAGTTACAAACCAAGAAGCATTAGTAGATTATTTTGTTAATAGGAAAGATCACAAATTTTTTGTTAAGGATGATCCATCGAGACGTGCATCATATGTTTTGAGTAAATCATCTGATGTTTTGAATAGAATTAAATTTACTTGTGATCAATTGATTAATCATAAATTTGATGTCTTGGGGTCTGGTCTAGTGGATGTAGGAGACAAAATATCATGGCGCAAAGATATAAAGTCGGGATACGAATGGCCACAGTTACATTTTACTAGATTGAAGTTAATAGATTTGGATGCTGGTGTTGATATAAAGGTTCCATGGGAACTTAGTCGATTTCATCATGCAGTTGTTCTTGGTCAAGGATACGCATTAACAGGTGATGAATCTTATGTAGATGAGTTCGTTCAACAATTAAATGATTGGTGGTCTGACAATCCTTGTGAATTTGGACCAAATTGGTCAAATGCTATGGAAGTTTCTATCAGAGCTGTCAACTTGATTTGGGCATATGAATTAATGCGTAATTCTGTTAATTTAGACAAGAAATTTATTTTTAATTTTGTCAAGAGTCTTTGTGAACATGGTAAATACATAGTTCGTAATTTGGAGGATGGATGGCCAGGTTCGAATCATTATATTGCTGATCTTTGTGGGTTAGTCTGGTTAGGAATCTATTTGCAACCATTTTCAGAATCAAAACATTGGTTAGATATTGGACTTTCTAAACTTACTGAAGAAATTGCTCTGCAGGTTCACAATGATGGTGCTACTTATGAGGATTCAACTAGTTATCATGTTTTTATAACAGAGATGATTTTTTGGACATATATGTATTGTGAATTGAATGGAGTTGATATTTCTATTAAATTACGCAATAAATTAATCGATATGTTTGAAGTTATCTCAGCAGTTGTTCGTCCAGACGGAGGTATGCCTCTATTTGGTGATTGTGATTCGGGTCGTTGGATTACCCTTGAATCTGATCGAGATTTGCTATGGGGTGGTCAGGACCCTTGCGGACTGCTTTTTGCAGGATCAATTTTCTTTAGTAGGGATGATTGGCAATCATGTGTATTTAGATCAAATTGGGATGTGAAGAGACAAGAATTGTCGTTGTGGATTTTTGGAGATGATATTGGCGATGTGTCACACTCGTCATTGGAAAGTGATCTGAATTCTATAGGATTGTTAGATTCTGGTTGGTATGTGATGCGTGGACAAGATAGTTTTATGGTTGTTCAGGCGGGAAAAACTGGAAGTGACGGATGGGGTGGTCATTCGCATAATGATGTATTGAGTTTTGAATTTGTTGTTGGTGACCGTTTGTTTGTTGTTGATCCTGGATCTTATGTCTATACACAAGATTATGCTTTAAGGAATATGTATAGATCAACTGCATATCATAATGTATTACAGGTGGAGAGTGAAGAAATGAATCGGATTCCTATACATGATTTGTTTCGCTTGAATAATGATGTGAAAGTTACGGTTAACCAATGGGTTAACAAAAGCTTGTCACCTTATCTGGATGTAGAATACGTGAGTGACGCATCAGCTACTGGTAGAATAATTTACCATAGAAGAATTTTTGAGTATTTAATAGATTTTGATTGTTGGTTATTATCAGATAGTGGTGGTTATTTGTCTGATGGTGAGGATTTTTCATCTGAATTGTCAATTTATTTTCACTTTGCAAAAATCCCGGTAGAGCTAAATGGTGATATGCTTCTATCTTGTTGTGATACTGGTTCAAATATTGCTATATTTCCATTGGGCGGTGACACAAATAAACAAGGCAGCGTAGATACAAATGCTAGTATTTGTAATGGATTTATTTCTGCGCGTTATGGTGTACAAGAAGAAGCAGTCGTTTTACAATACAAAATATTTGCCACAATCAGAGATGTTCACCGGACTATTCTGATGCCATTTGAGAGTGCATCAGATTTGGAATGTAGATATAATGATTTGTTGAAGTGGATAGGAGCGAAATAATCATGACTATAAAGTCAGTGTTAAGCAGTTTTTGGGATAAATGGAAAAAATTTGGTCAATTTCTTGGCGATTTGTTCGCAAGAGTTGTGCTGACAATTCTGTTTTTTACTTTGATGGTTCCATTTGGTATAGGGATGAGGATTTTTGGTGACCCATTTAAGTTAAAAGAAAATGATAGTACTTATTGGGATGTCTATCCTACAATTGATTCTAGTTTGTTTGATAGTAGGAGGCAGTTCTAAATGAATATATTAGGTTTATCATGTTTTTATCATGATTCAGCAGCAGTTTTGATGCAGGATGGAAGTGTCATAGCAGCAGTAGAGGAAGAACGGTTTAGTAGAGTTAAACATGATCATAGTTTTCCAGATAACGCAATAGATTATTGCCTAGACATCGGAAACATTAGTGCTCATGACTTAGATTATGTTGTTTTTTATGAAAAACCTTTGCTTAAGTTTGAGAGAATTTTGAGCAGCACATTGGGATCATATCCTAAGTCATGGGGTGTGTTTAGAGAATCTATGATCACTTGGTTTAATGATAAGCTTTGGATTAAGGGATTGATACTTAGTAAATTAGGTATTGAAACGGAAAAATTGTTGTTTGTTGATCATCATTTATCTCATGCCGCCAGTACTTTTTTTGCATCACCGTATGAAGATGCATCTATTGTGACTGTGGATGGTGTTGGTGAGTGGACTACTACTACAGTTGGTAGAGGTTCGGCTGATTGGAATGGTCAAGGAGAAAACTCCATTAAATTAACTCAGGAGTTGCGTTACCCACATTCTCTGGGTTTGTTTTATTCAACCTTTACAGCTTTTCTTGGATTTAGGGTGAACAATGGTGAATATAAGGTTATGGGAATGGCTCCTTATGGTGAACCTACTAGGGTTGATGATGTGTTAAAAGTACTGGATATCAATTCTGATGGTAGTTTTCACTTAAATATGGACTATTTTAGTTTTCACAATTCTACCAATCGTTCATTTTCTAGCAAGTTTGAGGATTTGTTTGGTAAGCCGCGAGTTCATGATTCTGTTTTTTATACTAATACCACTCATCCGAATGCTGATCATTCTGATTGGGATACAAACATTGCTTCTGTTAATCAACATTATGCAGATTTAGCTGCTAGTGTACAAGTTGTGACAGAAGACATACTATTAAAGATTTGTGAAAATGCGTATTTGACTACTGGTTCAAAAAATTTGTGTCTGGCTGGTGGAGTGGCCTTAAACAGTGTTGCTAACGGACGAATTATGCGTGAATCCTCTTTTGAAAATGTATTTGTACAACCTGCTCCAGGTGATTCGGGAGGTGCTCTAGGTGCAGCTTTGTATGTGTATCATGTACTATTAGGAAAAAAGAGAAAATTTGTGCAGGAACATGCTTATTTGGGTAAGGAATATTCAACTGATGAAATTAGAACTTTTTTGGATAGATCTGGAATTCATTATCAACATTTAGGTGAAGAGGATGCTATTGCTGAATCCATGGCTAATGATTTGCAAGATGGAAAAGTTATTTCATTAGCTCAAGGTCGTTTTGAGTGGGGACCAAGGGCATTGGGAAATCGATCTATTATTGCAGATCCACGTCGTGAAGAAATGAAGGAGATTGTAAATACTAAAATCAAATTCAGGGAACCATTTAGGCCTTTTGCAGCTGCTATATTGGAAGAATCAGTAGAGGATTATTATGATTTGAATGATGCAGAAAATAAATATCCGTTGCGTTATATGTTAGCCATTTATTCTACTAAAGATGATAAAGGTAAAGAGATACCAGCTGTTACACATTTTGGTGGTACTGGACGTTTACAGACGGTTCGTAAGGAATGGAATTCTTTATATTATAAAATGATCAAAAGCTTTGCAAATAAAACAGGAGTACCTGTGGTATTAAATACCTCATTCAATTTACGTGGAGAACCGATCGTTAACACTCCTGAAGATGCTATTAGTACGTTTTCTAGGAGTGGAATTGATTCTCTGTATTTGGGAGATTATTTGATAAAAAAATAATGGATTAATAGTAATGAAACAAGTATTTTTTGATGGTAAGGGTAAACTGCATTTGAAAGACGTACCATCTCCTGCTATGCAACCAGGACATGTTTTGGTGCAAAATTCTTCATCTTTAATTTCTACAGGTACTGAAGCAATGGCATTATCTGGCGGAGGGAGCCTTTTAGGCACTGCTTTAAAAAGGCCAGATCTTGTACAACGGGCTTTAAAAATCGTAGCTGGTCAAGGAGTAAGAAGTGCAGCAACAATAGTTCGAGATATGTCACAAACTTGGTATCCGTTGGGATATAGTTCAGCTGGTCATGTTATAAGTGTCGGTGAAGGTGTTAGAGGGTTTGATGTAGGTGACAAAGTGGCTTGTGCAGGGGCAGGTTATGCGAACCATGCTGAACTTGTATCTATTCCTACAAATCTTTTGGCAAAAGTTCCACAAGGCGTTTCAATGAGAGATGCTTGTTTTACTACTGTAGGTGCCATAGCTATACAAGGTGTTCGACGTGCAGATCTTACTTTTGGTGAAATAGTTGTTGTAATGGGTACTGGTTTGATAGGATTATTGACTGCACAAATTCTTCGTTCTAGTGGATGTAAAGTAATTTGTGTTGATTTATATGAGGAAAGATTAAGATTTGCAAATGAGCTGGGATTTGTTAATGTGTTGCAGATGAGTAAGGACAATGTGGTTAGATCTGTGATGGATCTCACAGATGGTGCTGGTGCAGATGCAGTGATTGTGTGTGCTTCTACAGAATCTTCTCAACCAGTGAATGATGCTTTTGAGATGTGTAGAGAAAGGGGACGGGTTGTGGTAGTTGGTGCTGTTGGTTTGGATCTAAAGCGTGAGGAATATTATCGAAAGGAGATTGACTTGCGTATTTCTCGTTCTTATGGCCCAGGTCGTTATGATACTGAATATGAGGAGAAAGGTATTAAGTATCCATTAGGATACGTTAGATGGACTGAAACTGGAAATTTGAGTGAATTTTTACACCTTTTAGAATCTGGTGCAGTTAGGGTACAGTCATTAATCAGTTCAGAGCATTCAGTTGATCAGGCATCAGTTGCATATGATGAAGCTACTGGTGGAAATCCTGAAATTATTGGTGTATTACTGAGATATCCTGATACTTATGTTAATAATGAAGATTCTAGGGTATGGAGATTGCCAGATCGAAAAAAACCATTTAAACAACAAGTGAAATTAATTTTAGTGGGACCAGGGCATTTTGCTAGAGCCGTGCATTTTAATAATCTAAAGAAATTGTCTAGCAAAGTTTTTGTAAAAGGAGTAGTTGCAGCTACTGGTAGCAGTGCTAGACAGTCAGCGGAAAAACTAGGAGCTGATCTGGCATCTACAGATATGTCTTCTCTTTTGAAGACCGAATCTATAGATGCAGTCATGATTACTACTCGTCATAATATGCATAGTAAACAATGTGTTGAAGCAGTTTTAGCAGGAAAGCATGTTTTTGTCGAAAAACCTTTAGGTTTGAATAAAGATGAATGTTACGCTGTTTTGGAGGCGGTTGAAAAATCACAGGTTTTATGCAGTGTAGGTTTTAATCGACGTTTCAGTAGTTATGCTATAGATTTACGTAGTAGTATTGCGAATATTAATAGTCCTAAACAGATTGTTTATCGAGTAAATGCAGGTGGACTACCAGATTCACATTGGTTGCTTGATTCCGAAATAGGTGGTGGACGCTTGGTTGGAGAAGGATGTCATTTCTTTGATTTCATGTCGTGGATTTTGGATTCTGAACCTGTTACATTAGTTGCTCAATCTTTATCTAATTCTCTAGATGATTTTTCAATATTGTTGAAATATGCTGATGGTAGCGTTGGTTCGTTGATTTACACGGGATTAGGTAACGATCAACTTTCTAAGGAATATATTGAATTATTTGCAGGTGGTGGTGTAGGAGTAATAGATGATTATAGATCATTGCAATTATATAATTTGCCTGGAAATTCAAGAAAGAGTACTGTGGCTCATAAGGGGCATTTAGAGCTATTGGATAATTTCTTGTGTGCCGTAAAAGGGGAGCAAAAATTGGGTGTAAATGCATTGGATGGATTGAGAGCAACATTTTGTGCAGAAGCAGCTTTGGAATCTATCTCTACTGGTAAGGTAGTACAAATATCTTCTGTCTAGTTTTATCAAATATTGATTTGTTTATATAGGACATGATTACAGACAAGAATATTCTTATACTGTCAACACAAGATTGGGATGCTTTACCCACTAGAAAACATCATTGGGCTAACATGTTTGCAAAACAGGGTAATAGAGTTTTGTATGTTGAGCAACAAATGCATTTGTTAGGATGGATAGTAGATATTAGGAATCAGTACAAACGTTTATTTCAGTGGTTAACTGGTCCAAGAATTGTTCAGGATAACTTATGGGTTTTTACACTACCAATAGTCCTACCATTTTTTCAAGTTTTTACTAAGATTAATGCTCTAAATAATTGGATATTAGCACCAATTATAGTATGGGCTCTACGTAAAATTGGTTTTGAAAATATAATACTGTGGTTGTATACGCCACATGCAGTAGGATTGATAGGGAGACTAAATGAATCTTTTGTAGTTTATGAATGCGTGGATGACTTTACAGAGACTCGCGGTTTAATTAATTCAAAGACAATTAGATTTTTAGAATCTAAGCAATTAAATATGGTTGATCAAGTAATCGTTACTCATCCTAATCTAAAATTGGAGAAGTCAGAATGGTGTGATAGTTTAGCTGTAATACCTAATGGAGCTGACTTGAGTATTTTTTCTGTTATACCTGAAGATACAATAACTGTCTCTAGTGAGATTGTTGATTTACCCAGACCTATTATTGGATTTCATGGTTGGATTCAGTATTGGATAGATTTTGAATTGATTAAACATGCTGCACGACAACATCCTGAATGGACATTTGTGTTTGTAGGTCCTATTGAACCATTGGCTCGAGTTGATTTAGTACGTAACTTAGACAATGTACATTTTATTGGTAAGAGACCATATATGGAGATTCCTCATTTTGTAGCTGGTTTTGATGTATGTATTAATCCGTTCAAATTAGACAAATTGTCTGATTCAGTTAGTCCAATTAAGTTGTATGAATATATTGCTTCGGGCAAGCCGATTGTTTCAGTAGATATGCCAGCAGCAAGAGAGTTTGAACAACTTGTTTCTTTGAGCCGTACTCCTCAGGAATTTGTAGATGCAATTGCTGATCATTTGGCATCGAAAAATCAAGGAGATGCTTTTACTGAAGCTGAAGTAGAAATGAGACAGAAATTTTTGAAAGAGTTTTCTTGGGATGCTCGTTTTAATCAGGTAGAAGATGTTATTTGTTCAAATAGTACTTTTAATAGACATATATAATAGTGTGTATTTAGTGAAATCAAGAAGCGATCTTAAAATATTAGTAATAATTCCAGCATATAATGAGCAGGTTAGCATTTCAATGGTGGTAAAGAGTGTTAATCAATCTTTACCTGAGGCAGACATTATTGTGATTAATGATGGATCCAAAGATTCTACATTGTCAGTTGCTGCGGGTTCTGGTGCTAAAGTAATTTCTCTACCTTACAATTTGGGTATAGGTGCTGCAGTTCAAACAGGTTTTATGATAGCTCATAATGGTAAATATGATGTAGCTGTTCAGGTTGATGGTGATGGTCAACATGACCCTCAAGAAATTGGAGTTCTGTTAGATCATTTGTTAAATAGTGATTCAGATGTAGTAATTGGTTCAAGATATTTGATCAATCTAGGTTATGTTACTCCTATAGCACGTCTATTAGGTATTAGAATATTGGCTAAATATATTTCTATTTTATGTAAAAAACGTTTGACAGATACTACTTCGGGGTTTCGAGCGAGTAATCGTCGAGCTATTCAGGTATGCGCAAGTAGTTATCCTTCTGACTATCCTGAGCCTGAGTCACTGGTGACTTTTAATAAGATAGGAATTAATACCTCAGAGGTCCCAGTAAGTATGAATCAGCGTTATGGTGGTAAAAGTTCTATTACACCTTTTTGGTCGGCATATTATATGATTAAAGTTATTTTGGCAGTGACTATTTTGTCGTTGCGGAGAGCGCCGAATTTGGAGGATAAAACAAATGATTTCTGACAGACTTACATTATTTGTGATTGTTGCGGCTTTGGGATTGCTAATACTTGTACTGGAGATGGTTAGACGTAGAGCACTTGCTGAGAAATATTCATTGTTATGGTTGGGTTTAGCAGTGATTATTTTAGTGCTAGCTGTAGCGCGTCCCGCATTAGATAGGATTGCTCCAGTCCTTGGTATCTATTATGCTCCATCAGCATTGTTTGTTACAGGATTTGTAGGATTGCTAGTAATTCTACTTTATTTTTCAGCGGTAATAACACAATTGACACGTAGATCTAGAACCGCTGCTCAACACATTGGTATATTGACTGAACGGATCGAGCAAATAGAATCAAAAATAAAACGTGATTCTGATCCTAAGTAATTGTGCTTTAGTGTGAGATTTAAATTTCATGAGTAAAAAATCTAAAAGAAAATTATGTTTTATTTTAATAGTAACATTGTTTTTAAGGTTGTTTTGGGTGTTAATTGTCGATACGTCTCCAGATTTAGAAGGTGGTGATGGTCCATTCTATTTACATTTGGGAGATCAGCTAGCAAGAGGTTTAGGATTGACTTATGGTGAACCAATTGCTGTTGTGGGACCTGTATATCCTTTATATTTGGCATTTGTTCAAATATTATTTGGTGTTGAAGATGTAATTTTGGTTGCTAGAGTAGGTCAGGCATTTATGGGTGTTGGGTTTTCACTATTGATGTTTGATTTAGGAAGGAGATGGGTAGGAACAGAAGTAGGATTGGTTGCTGCCGGTTTAATTGCGTTGGATTTGCGTTTTATAGTTGAGAGTGGATCAATATCGACCGAGACTCTTCTGAGTTTCTTATTACTTATAAATATATGGTTATATATGTTAGCTATTGAGAGAAACACAAGAAAATGGTGGGTCATATTTGGTGTTGTACTAGGTATTACTACTTTGACTAGAGGTGTCGTTCAGTATTTACCTGTTGTTTTTGTTTTTGTAATGTTTTTTCAAAGAAATCGAATAAATATTTGGAAATCGTGTTTACTATTTTTGACCGGTTTTATTATGGTAGTTTTACCATGGGTTATTCGTAATTGGATTATATTTGGGAATCCCACTATAGCTCATGGAGGAGCAGCTCATTTTTGGATGGGTGCTCAAGGAGATGGTAGATCCTTAAGAAAGTATGAAATGATGGATGAGATAAATGATTTACGTATAGGCGATGGAGGTGCAGATCGATATAGATATGTGGAGGACGCATTTGATATTATCATGAATGATCCTGTTGGTTTTTTGTCTCTTCGTTCTGTCAGATTAGCTGAAGCTTATATGCAACCTTTTGGTACTGTTTCTGTAGGTGAAGTTTTTGGTACAACAAGTATCAAGAATCTTGTTTTTGATGATTCAAGATCGACATTGCAGGAGATATTCAGACAACCTTCTTTGTTACCCAAATTATGGATTTATTGTTTTCATTTTGGATCTATTTTGGCATCATTTTTTTATATGTACAAAGAAAGACATCTAGTAGTTGTTTGGATGATTTTCCCTATAATTATTTTTTATTTTACTATTGTCTATAGTTTGTTGACTATAATTCCTCGTTATATCTTTCCAGTAATGTCACTGTATTTGCTTATGTCAGCATGTGTTTTTAGGGATTTGGGAAAACATATATATAGTTTATTAAAAAATTAGTTGTTATTGTATTTAGTGCGTTACAATTGTATTTTTTATGATTACGAAGATTATACATATTATTAAAGTCACAGGTATTGCAGGTGCGGAAAGGCATTTAATAACTATGTTACCTAAGTTAGATAAAGAAAAATTTGACATCTCTGTAATAGTACTTTCTGAACCTAATGGATTGTCTCAACAATTTTGTAGTGAACTAGATGAAGTTGGTATTCATAATGAAGAGATGCAAATTAATGGTCATTTGGATATATCGTTGATTTTCAAGTTGTGGTACAAGTTGCGTTTGTTATCTCCTACAATTGTACATACACATTTGTTACATGCAGATCTTTATGGTTCTATAGCTGCTTATTTTGGGCGTGTGCCTATTATAGTTTCTTCTCGCCATAATGATGATCCATTCCGAAAAGGTTGGCCCTTAATCGTTGTTTTGCGATTGGTCAATAGATTTACCAGTCAATTTATTGCTATTTCAGAAAGAGTGCGTGAATATACTATGAATGTAGAAAAGGTATTACCTGAAAATATATCTACGATTCATTATGGTTTATGTATTGAATCTTTGGGTTCTCCAGATCATTGTAATTTGCGTTCAGAGTTTTGTTTACCTAAAGGTTCAATATTAGTCTGCGTAGCTCGTCTCGCTGATCAAAAAGGTCATAAATGGTTGCTGCAGGCATTTAGATCTGTAGTTGATCAATTGCCGGATACATCTTTGTTATTGTTAGGTGATGGTCCTTTAAGAGCGTCACTTGAAAACATGGTGGAGAATTTAGATTTAGTACGGAATGTGAGATTTGCTGGATGGCGTACTGATGTACTTCGAATATTGTCTAATGCAGATTTATTTGTGATGACTTCTGAATGGGAAGGATTTGGTCTAGTGTTGTTAGAAGCTATGTCACAGTCATTACCAATTGTAGCTACAAAAGTGGGTGGTATACCTGAAGTTGTCGTACATGGTGAAACAGGTTGGTTAGTAAAATCGAAAGATATGAAAGAAATTTCTAGTAGAATACTGGATATATTGTCTTCTCCTAATCAAATGTTAACATTTGGTCAGAACGGAAAAATAAGAGTAGAAAATAAGTTTTCTGTAAAAAGCATGGTTGACAATATTGAGGATACATATGGATCACTTTTAGATAGCAAAGTGAGTTGCTCTAATTGATATTACTAGAAAAGTTTATAGATATAGTTTATAGATATAATATGAATAATATAATTGTAGAAAAGGTGCAGATTTGAAATATCTTGTAACGGGTGGAGCAGGTTTTATTGGTTCGAACATTGTGTCATCACTTGTGTCGCAAGGTAAAGATGTACGTGTTGCGGACAATTTCTCTACTGGGAAATTAGAAAATCTTGATGCAATAAGTGAATCTATTGAAATTGTTGAAGGAGATCTGTCGGAATTGGATTATGCTCGTACAATTGTTGATGGTGTAGATTATGTTATTCATCAAGCAGCTATTCCTAGTGTCCCACGTTCAATAGACGATCCTATTGGAAATAATCAGGCAGGTGTGATTGCTACTTTAAATATGTTGGTTGCAAGCAGAGATTCCAATGTACGTAGAATGACGTATGCTAGTTCATCTTCCATTTATGGTGAAGCTCGAGGAGGTGAACCAAAAACGGAAGATATGTTACCTGCGCCATTGTCTCCATATGGAGTAAGCAAATTAGCCGCTGAACAGTATTGTATGGCATTTCATACAGTTTATGGATTTGAGGTAGTTGCATTACGTTATTTCAATGTTTTTGGACCTAGACAGGATCCAAACTCAGAATATTCAGCTGTAATCCCGAAATTTATAGATGCGTTGTTAAAAGGTGATCGTCCTAAAATATACGGTGATGGTGAACAGACTCGTGATTTTACATATGTAGGTAATATAGTAGATGCCAATTTACATGCTCTCATGCATGATGAAGCATCTGGTCAGATTTTTAATATTGCTATGGGTTCGGGAAATAGTCTAAATGATTTAGTTGACACTTTACATGAACTTATAGGGGTTAACATTCCTCCTGTTTATGAGGATGCTAGATCAGGTGATATTAGGCATTCTTATGCAAGTGTCGATAAAGCTCTAAGTGTTCTTAAATTTAGAGCTGAGACAAGCGTTGTTGATGGTTTGATGCAAACTATAGATTGGTATAGAAGTAATGAGAAAAATACAAATAATTGATTGATGACTAAAGTTGGAATCTTACATATTATTGCACGAATGAATATAGGTGGACCTGCCTTGCATGTAGCACAATTACTTGATAGGTTGGATCAGGAGAATTTCGAGCCTAAATTGGTTTCGGGTCATACTACATTTACTGAAGGTGATATGACTGACTTAGCTGACAAGTATGATTTAGACTTTTATTTGTTTCAGTATTTTGGTCCTAAACTGTCACTATGGAAAGATATGTACACATTTGCAAGACTATGGAGATTTATGCTTGATATGTCACCTATGATAGTGCATACTCATACTGCTAAAGCAGGAGCTTTAGGTCGTGTAGCCGCAAAAATGGCAAATGTACCGATAATAGTACATACTTTTCATGGACATGTGTTTAGTGGTTATTGGGGCAAAGGTGTTTCAAAGATTGTCATTCTAGTTGAACGATTACTAGCTAGATTGAGTACTGTTATTTTGACAGTAAGTGATTCAGTGCGAGATGAACTCATAAATCACAATATCGCACCAGCAGAAAAAATCCGAGTTATGTCATTAGGCTTGGATTTATCAATTTATAAGAATTGTTCAATCAAGCGTGGTCAATTACGTGACGAATTGTCTCTAACAAAAGACTGGCCAATTGTTGGTAACATAGGTAGATTGGTTCCGATTAAGAACCATCATTACTTTATAAAGTCAGCTCATCAGATGTTACAGGATGGGTTTGAGGGATATTTTGTTATAGTGGGTGACGGTATTTTAGAACCAAAGCTTCGCAAGTTAGTAGATGCTTTAGGAATTGAGGATTCAGTATTGTTTACTGGCTGGAGACGTGATTTAGATATCATTTATGCTGATATAGATGTTTTGGTTAATACTTCATTAAATGAAGGTACTCCCTTTGCAATTATTGAAGCAATGGCAGCTAGAATTCCAATTGTTGCTACTGAAGTGGGAGGTGTTCCAGATATGATTCAACATGAACATACTGGATTTTTGGTTCCTACTGATGATACAAATGTATTGTCAGATACTATAAGAATTGCTCTTGAAGTTGATGATTATATTGTTGATAATGCACAAAAATATGTGATTGATAACCATAGTGTCGATGGCATGATTGATAATGCCATGTATTTATATAACAATTTATTAGGAGATCATACTGATGTTGTCTGAAGTTGTAGTGAGATATTCTTTGATTGCATTGGTAGCAGGCTTGATTGCTTTTGTAGCTACTCCTATTACTCTTATGACGGCACGTAGAATGAGGATTATGGATAGACCAAGCCCTCATAAATTTCACTTATCTCCTGTACCAGTTCTTGGTGGTCTTGCTATATGGGCAGCAATTATTTTTAGTTTGTTAATTTTTGGTCGTGGAAAAGAATTTCATGAATTGGCAGCTATTGTAATTGCTGGCACATTAATTACGATTGTTGGTTTAATTGATGATCGCATTAATTTAGGACCAAGGGGCAAAATTATTGGTCAGATAATAGCAATGTTGATTATATCTCTTGGTGGCGTGCGTGTTGATTTGTTCACTGTTGGTTGGATGAACATTATGATAACTATTGCCTGGGGAGTGTTTGTTATTAATGCAATTAATCTGCAAGATAATATGGATGGATTAGCTGCTGGTATTTCTGCAGTTTCAGCATTAATTTTTTTGTTGTTAGCTATTATTAATGGTCAAGTATTAGTAGCTAGTTTGGCCGCTTCATTATTAGGAGCTTGTCTCGGATTTCTTTTTTACAATTATCAGCCAGCAGTGAGTTTTATGGGTGATACCGGATCTATGTTACTTGGAATATCTTTAGCTATTTTGGGTATTAAATTGTCTTTTCCTGAGATTACTGCTGCTCAGACTTGGATTGTACCAATATTAGTGTTGGGAGTGCCATTTTTTGATACTGTACTAGTGGTGGTATCACGAATTAGGCGTGGACAACCTTGGTGGCAGGGAGGTATTGATCATACTTCACATCGTTTGGTTAAATTAGGATTAAGTCATCGTAGGACAGTTACTGCACTTTATGTAGCTAGTGGAATTTTCGGATTAATAGCTGCTGTTGTAGTATTTGTTGCTTCTTTACAAGTTAGTTTGATATTGGCTATAGCCATGCTAGTCTTGGGTATCATACTAATCTATGCATTCGAGTTAATTTGGGATACTGTGAGTGACAACAATCTTAATGCAGATATTCAGGTGGCAGCAATAGGTGGTGGTAAGGAATTTGTCGGTACTCTTGAAGCAATTGCACTGTTGGCAAGATCTGTTTCAATAATTGTGACTCCTGTAACTGAGTCAGACAACAAATCAGATAAAAATTTGAGAGAAATAGATATGTCTCTCTTGCAAGATTATGTTGTTGCTATAGCAAATCATCCTGGGTCAGTAAGGAGAATAATGAAATCATATGGTAGTCAATTTTCTGCTGGACTAAGAGAATTTGCTGGATTAATTAATTCAGCCCTTAAAATTCGTGGGGAATTATTAGTTAATCTTACTGGTTCAGTTATGGAAAATAAGTCCTCTTCAGCTAGTTCGGAAGTATTGAATCATCTTCGTGATACACAATTGATAATAATAGGTGGGAATGTTGTGGAAAACGTAATACCAACTCTCTTGTTACCTGAAGTAAACAGAATTCTTACTAGAGTGAAATGTCCAAGAGTCTTGATACATTCCAATCCTCAAGCAGCACTAGATATGTTGGATAATTTTGGTGTAGCTAATATGATTACTCATGCTATTGCAACAGATGATGTTCAAGGGCCATGGATAGTGGTTAATGATGTGCAAGATAGCAAAAAGATGGCAAAAGTGTTATATAAAATTTGGTTAAATAGCAATAATCTTAATTCATTGAATGATCCCTTAGGTGTTGGATCAAATGGCTGAAGCAAAAACTAGTTTAACTTGGTCATTGGTTGATCGTACAACTGCTTGGGTTCTATTTGGTGTGTTGTTCATTTCCTACTGGTTGACAACCTCATTAACTTTTATATCTGCAGATGAACTGTTTTTGTTTGATACGTCTGAAAGTTTTGCGCGACGTGGTAGTGTTATGAGGAATATGACTGCTGACTTAGATTGGCCTGGTCATACATATGTTGAACCAGTACAATCATTGTTTAGTGTTCCATTTGTTTGGATAGCTGACAGATTTTCAAATGTAGGAGTTGCACATAGTGTTCTTTTGTTAAATATGCTTGTTACTGCAGTATCGGGTGTAGTACTTTATATGTATGTTCGTTGGTTAGGTTATCGACGTATTGTTGCTACTTGGATAACTCTTCTATATGGTTTTACTACAATGGCATGGCCTTATACCAAGAATTACTTTAGAGAACCTTTAGCTGGATTGACATTGTTACTTTGTGCTTATGGATTACTGAGGTGGCGGATTGCTTTGCATAATTCTGACAGAATACCTCATAGGTGGCTTGTATTTGCTGTTGTTAGTGGTTTTTTAAGTATTATGGTAAAGGAATCAGGTGTGATTGGATTACCAATTTTGATGATAATTCCTTTCATTGGAGAATCACGTATTCAGAAATCAAATATTGCAAACTGGCAGCTTATTGTTACATTATTTGTAGTTATAGGTATGGCTTTTGTTGGATTCTATGTGTATACAGATGTACTTCAGGCAGGAACCTTTCGTTTTCAGCCTTTTGAGAGATTAACTTTTGTATTTGATCATTTCAATATAGCTCTTTCGGGAATTTATGGTTTTCTTCTAAGTCCAGGTAAAGGAGTGTTTTGGCATTCTCCAGTACTTTTGTTGGCTTTGATTGGTCCTGTCTTTGTATCTAACAATATGAAATCGGATACTTTGTGGCCGTTGGTATTATTAGGTGTTTTTGTAATAGTATATGCATTAGTGCGAGGTGAATTGTGGTTTGGTGGGACAAATTGGGGTCCACGTTATCTTCTACCTGTGATTACTTTAGCAATGATTTCTTTGTCACCTGTTATCGACAGGTGTTTTTGCGTAAATCGTTCTATTCGAATATATTATGCTTTATTGTTATTGTCATTCATTGGCTTCATTGTTCAGATAGGAGCAATATGGGTTAACCCTTTATCTTATTATGATATTCTTGATTCTACCGGAATACCAGGAGCTTCTTGGACAGTAGCCTTGTGGACAACATATTTTTCTCCAATCATTGGTCATTGGAGATTGCTTCTTAATGGTGTTTTACCTGATTTTGCATGGATACATTATCAGTTGTCAGGACCTGATTGGATATTTCCAATTTTGGTTACTCTAATAGTTTCGTGTTTTGGTTTGATACTGGGCAGAATTAATAAATATGGGGTTAGTATACTGGCATCAAGATCTTACGTGTTTCTTGTAGTATTTTGTTCTGTATTTATCTTCTTTTTTGGATTACGTCGTATCTACTATGATCAAAGATATAAAGGTAATAACGATGCATTACATGAGATGAGATTAGATATTGAAAATACTTCTCTTCCAGATCCAGTCATATTTCTTAATAATCGGACATATTTTGATTACATGTTGAATTATTATAAAGGGGATGACATTTGGTATACTCTCGAATTAAATCCTGATGAGTTGATATCTGACAATGAAGTGTTCCCTGATACACGTGTTAATCCATTGGATTTGTTAAATAAAAATTCATGGAGCCCAGTAGACTATTTTGGTCGTCAACATGCAACTATGATCCTTGTAATGGAAACAGGTGAATATCATCTAAATACGATTAGATCAATGGAATGGTGGATGAATTCTGAGTTTCATGCTATACAAAAAAGAACCTATGCTGAAAATGTTAGGACAGTAAGTTTTTCAGGTATAGCTGCTCCTAATAGGGAGACAACTCCTGAATTTAGGTTGGATGCTTTTGTTGGTGATGAAATCTTATTGACAGGTTATGATGCTGATCCACCACCAGGACTTGTGAGACCAGGTAATATTTTGAACTTGTCTATACAATGGCAAGCTTTAAAGAATGTAGGTGGTAGATATACAGTGGGAACATATTTGATGAGTCCGAAGGGTGTGATTGAGGCTCAAAATGATAGTGAACCTGTAGGAGGTTTCTGGCCTACAAATCGTTGGAAAGCAGGAGATCTAATTCGTCATAATGTTGCTTTTGTACTGCCTAATGATCTACCTCCAGGTCATTATGCTTTATGGACAGTGATGTATTTGACTGGAGATGGTGCTCGATTACCAGTTAGTGATGCTACTGCGACAACAATTCGGGATCATGTTGAGCTTTATAGTATTGAGGTTGCAAGGACAGGAATAGGTATTTACTAATTTGATTGTGATTTCAGTATATATTCTGTTGCATCATAAAGATTGTTAAATATTTGTGTATCTTCAAGGTTGTTTTTCTGCAATAGTGTGAATTGTTCTGCGCCACGGCCTGTTTTGACTAGTAGGGGTGTAACGTTAACAGATAATGCTGCTTGTATGTCGGATATTGCGTCGCCAATTAACCAAGACTCGTTTAGATTGATGTTTAGATCCTTTGAAGCTTGTAGTAACATTCCAGGTTTTGGTTTTCTACAATTACATAATTTTTGTGGATGATGAGGACACACATATACTCCATCGATTCTTCCATTTGCGTTTTGTATAATATTTAAGAGGTGCGAATTGATTTCTTCGGAGGTTTCCTGACTTATTATACCTCTACCAATTGCTGATTGATTGGTTACAATGACAATTACATACTCAGATTGAGTTAATTCAGCAATTGCTTCTAATGATTTAGGTATTATTTGAACTGATTGAGTTGATTGTACATAATTGTTGTAGTTACGATTAATTACACCATCACGGTCTAGAAAAATCCCTTTCCTTATTTTGTTATTTGGGGTATATATAGTGTTCATTACACTTTATTCTAACATGTCATGATGAAAAACGTTTTAGTTACAGGTGGAGCAGGTTTTATTGGATCACATACAGTTGATTTGTTGTTATCTCGTGGTTACAATGTTCGTGTGTTGGACAGTTTGGTTTCACCAGTTCATTTGGATAATATAAAACCTGACTATCTTTCTAAGGATGTTGAGTTTGTATTGGGTGATGTTCGAGACAAAGCTGTTTGGGAATCTGCTTTAATCAATATTGATGCTGTTTTTCATTTGGCTGCATATCAAGATTATTTACCAGATTTTTCAAAATTTTTTCATGTTAATACAGTAGGTACTGCTAATCTTTATGAGGTTATAGTTGAACATAATTTGTCTATTGGTAAGATAATTGTTGCATCTTCACAAGCTATTTATGGTGAAGGCAAATATCGATGCAAAGTTCATGGTATACAATACCCATATCCTAGGTCTAATAGTCAGCTAGAAATGCATCAATGGGATATAGTGTGTGAACATTGTGATAATATGCTTGAATTAGATGAAACTGATGAGATGCATGTAAATCCTCACAATTCATATTCCATGAGCAAATATTCTCAAGAAATGATTGGATTAGTATTGGGTAAACGTTATGAAATTCCTACGGTTGGTATGCGTTATTCAATTGTACAGGGAACACGTCAATCTTTCAGGAATGCCTATTCTGGTGTATTACGAATTTTTGCTATGCAGGCTCTATCAGGCCATAATTTGACAGCTTATGAAGATGGCAAACAAATTAGAGACTATGTAAATGTTAAAGATGTAGCTTGTGCTAACATTATTGCTTTGGAGGATAAGCGAACAGATTATTGTTCCTATAACGTAGGTGGGGGACGTCAGGTTACTGTGAATGAGTTTGGTAATATTATGTTAGAAGCTGTAGGTAATGATGCAATACAGGTTATTTCTAATGGTGAATATAGATTTGGTGATACTAGGCATATAATCTCTAATACAAATGCTCTAAGGGAATTAGGCTGGAAACCAAAATCCACTATAGAGACTAGTGTAAAAGAATATATAAACTGGGCACACAATCATCCTGATTTTGGTGATTATGTGTCATCTGCTATGATTAATATGCGTGAATTGGGTACAGTTCGTGGAAGTACATTGAAATAGATGTATTAATGGATATTATTGAAAGGTGAAATCATGAGTTATATAGAAAATTATTTGAGTGAGTTAGAAACTACAATTGGATCAATTTCTCGGTCTGATTTACAAAGCTTTGTAGATTTGTTATGGGATGTTTTGTATGATGATCGGCAGGTTTTTATTATAGGTAATGGTGGAAGTGCTGCTACAGCATCTCATATGATGAATGATTTATGTAAGCTTACGTTAGTATCAGGTCAACCAAGATTCCGAGCAATTGCTTTAACTGATAATATGCCATTAGTGACTGCATGGGGTAATGATGATTCGTATGATTACGTTTTTACTCAACCTCTTCGTAATCTAATGAATAATAAAGATATGCTAGTGGCTTTTTCCACTAGTGGTGATTCTCCAAATATATTGAGTGCAGTTAGATGTGCTCATGATGAGTTTGAAGGTGTAGTAGTTGGTGTTACTGGTGATCAAGGAGGTAGTTTAGCTAATGAATCAGATTTAGTTATTCGTATACCTAGCTCACATATAGGTCATCAAGAGGATGGTCATCTTATTGTTAATCATGTTGTATGTAATGCATTGTCTGACAAGTTAGGTAAGTTATAATGACATTAAATTCATCAGATAATATTCAATTATCTGTTGTTGTACCTGTGTATAACGAAGAAAGTTATATAACATCTGCTTTGGAGGAAATAATAAGTTTTCTTGAAGGCAATCAAAATTATTCATGGGAATTAATTGTTGTAGATGATGGAAGTAAAGATGCTACTAGTAATATAATAGAAAACTTTGCTGACAATGATATGCGTGTTAAGTGTATTCATTATTCTCAAAATAGAGGTAAAGGTTTTGCTGTACGTACAGGAGTATTGGAATCAGTAGGTCAATTTATTGTTTTTATAGATGCTGATCTTTCTACGCCTATCTGGGAAATAAAAAATGCACTTCCATTATTAGAGCAAGGAGCAGATTTGGTATTAGGATCACGTGCACATCCAGCTTCTGACATAATTGTTCAACCTAGTATGTATCGTAGATTAGCTTCTACTATATTTGATTTTGTTCGAAATACAATAGTCGGCCTTAATGAATTTTCTGACACACAATGCGGATTTAAAGCCGCTCAATCAGTTTCGATTAAGCCTATATATAGTCAGGCACTGATCGACCGATTTATGTTTGATGTGGAAATATTGTTTTTGGCTAAGAAATCAAAACTTGATATAAAGGAGCTCCCTGTTGTATGGAAAGACTCACCTGGTAGTACGGTTAAATTTTGGTCTGGAGTTTATGAAATGTTTCGAGACTTAATTTTTATTAGGAGAGTTCATGGATAATAATCTAAGTGTATGATAATAAATTTAGATTATTGGTTAACCACATAAAAATTTTATAGTTAATATATGTCAACAGTTAACTGTACTCTATATACAATTAGAGTGCAGTTTTTTGTTAATTATTTGTTTCTGGAGTGGTTGTGGCTGTCAGAGTTTTCGTAGGGGTTGTAGTCGATGTATTGTTATCTAAGTTATCTATGGGTGTGTTTGTATAAGTAGGTGTGTCAGTATATGTACTTGTTACAGTCGATGTGTATGATGCAGTAAATGTAGGTGTTACAGTAATATTTGCATTTGATGTACTTGTTTGAGTATTAGTGGCAGTTATATCAGTAGTTTTTGGTGTATGAGTTGGAGTAGTAGTAATGCTGTTTGTATTGTCCCTAGTAGGTGATGGGATTTGTGTGTTATTGGGATATGATGTGCTTGTACTAGTACTAGTTAAAGTACTTGTAGATTGAACATTAGTTGGTGTTGACGTGTTTGTTTTAATAATTGTTGGAATAAGTGTAGGCGACACAGTAGGACTTATAATTGGGGTAACAAAAATAATTTGTGTAATGACATGTTGGATAATAACATTGTCTGTAGAATAAGATTGTGTATGTTTTGTCCTTGTTGATTTGATAGTAATTTCTGATGGCATAGGTGAAAATTGTGCTTTGTTGTTGGTTTTTGGTAAGATGGTTATGACTTTAGGTGGAACTTCTGTAGGTAACTGTACATTTTTCGTACTATCAGGGATAATTTGTAAGATTATGAACCCTAACAAATATAGTGGAACAGTCAGTATTATTATACTAGCAAAAAATTTACGTCTATTGATTTGACGTGTTGATTTAGTAGGTGTGTTCATTGATAGACTGTTTCTTCGATATTTGTAACGCAATCCATAATAGCAGCGCAAGGTATGCTAGTCAATTTTATAAATTAATAGCATCATTATTTATTGGTTGATTAATTTTTATGTTTGTTTTAAATATATTTATCTTAATATTTTTTGTATCTTCTTTTGTTTTATCTTTGTACGGATTAAATATGCTTATTTTGACATTACTTTTCTTAATAAGCGATCGTAACAATCAAGATGTTGACGTTCCTTTGGAATGGCCCAAAGTTACTGTTCAGCTTCCATTGTTTAACGAATTGTCAGTTGTAGCAAGATTGATTGAGAGTGTGGTAAAACTAGACTATCCAAGGCAATGTATAACTATACAGATTTTAGATGATTCTAATGATTCAACAACAGATGTAGTAAGAGATTTGGTAAGTTTATATCAGCAGCAAGGTATAAGTATTGAGTGTTATCATAGATCGCATAGGTTGGGGAACAAGGCTGGAGCACTAGCTGCAGGATTGTTGGCATCAAAAGATGAATTCATTGCAATTTTTGATGCAGATTTTGTGCCTAATCCTGACTATCTGAAGAAAGTAATTCCTTACTTCAACATTAAGGATGTTGGGATGGTTCAAACACGTTGGGGGCATTTGAATCCATTTCATAATCTTCTGACTCGTGCTCAGACAATTGCTCTGGATGGACATCTAGTTGTAGAACAAGTTGCACGTAGTCGTAACGATCTATTATTCAATTTTAATGGCTCTGCAGGTGTATGGCGTAAGAAATGTATTATTGATTCGGGTGGTTGGCAATCTGATACTATTGCAGAGGATTTAGATCTGTCTTATAGAGCACAAATCAGGGGATGGGATTTTCGTTATCTGTTTGATATAGTATCTCCTGCAGAAATACCTAGTGAATTAATATCATTTAAATCACAACAATTTAGGTGGGTTAAAGGTTCAGTACAATGTTTGTGTAAGCATTTATTAAATATAATCAGACATAGTAAGTTTTCTTTTTGGCAACGTTATCAGGCTATTATGCATTTAGGTGGATATCTTATGCATCCTATGATGTTATGTTTTCTGATTTCTACTGTTCCTTACATGTTATATGCTGATACAGACAAATTGTTGCCAACATGGTTAGGTTTTGCTGGTTTTGGACCACCATTGTTATATGCCGTAGCTCAGATATCAGCATATAGAGATGGTCTTTCGAGATTTGTATGGTTTCCAGTGTTAATGGTATTAGGTTTGGGAGTAGCAGTAAACAATACTAAAGCAGTTATAGAAGCCCTTTTTGGATATAAGAGCGATGATTTTGTTCGTACTCCAAAAAGCAGTTATGTTTCTAATGAAGAAAATGAATTTTATGCAAATAGCAATTATCTCCTAGTGTTTTTGGAAATATTGTTTGGAATATATGCGTTTGTTTCTTTATTTATATCTATCTCTAAATTTCCATCTATGTCACCATTCTTAGCATTTTTTTTCATTGGTTTTATCTTGGTAGCGATATTTAGTTATTTAGAAACTTCACGTCTGTTAAAAAAGGTAAAAGAATAAATTTAATTTGAATTAATTCTTTTACCTTTTTTAACAGTTATATTGAATAATTAGTATGAGTCCTTGACTATAATCTTTGGATAAATTACAATTTTACTATCTACAATATCTACGTGGAGGAACAATATGTTATTCAAAAGGGTATTAGTTTGGTCGGTTTCCATTATTGTAGGTGTGGCTGCCGGTTATGGCACCATAGCTGCTTTTGGTACAACTGTTGAATTATATGCGGTTGACTTGAATTTTGGTGTTTTTGATGTATTAGTTAATAATTTTACTTTCTTGTGTTTGTCATATGCTGCAATATTATGGATATGGTTGGATTATTTACTTAGAACAGATATGCTTCCTGAGTAATAATATATTGTTTTTTATAATTTGATCGATTAATCCCCGGTAATTCGGGGATTTTTAGTTTAAAATGTTCAGATTATGTTCAAGGGGTTTTGTGAGGATTCTGAATTTGTTTTGTGATCGTTTTAGATTCATATGGATATTTGTATTTGTCTTACTCACTGGATGTGAAGACCAGGTAATGGTTTTCACTTCTACAAGATCAGACAATTTAGTTATAACAGATTTTCCGGTTTATACTGAATCATCAGCAGTTGACAGTCAAGTGAATATGACCATTGTTCCTACGACTACAGGTGGGCATTTAGCTTTGACTACTACTGAAGTATATTATAGTAATGATGTTGCTTTGACAGAAGTTACAAGTAATATAACTGCAACTAGTAATGTTAAGTTGTTATCGACGGATGTTCTTGAAATGACTGCTAGTGCAGTTGCTACCAATACTAATATTCCCACTATGACAATGACTAATATTGTTACAAGTACCGATTTACAAGTTATTAATCCAACGAATACATTGACTCCATCTCCTACATTGACTCCATCTCCTACATTGACTCCCACCCAGTTACCTACTCCTGATAAATATGGAAATAAAAGGACGGCTAGGGTACCAATTCTGATGTACCATTACATTGAGCCTTTGTCAGATGATGCAGATAATATAAGAAGAGGATTGACTGTAGAACCTGGTGTATTTAGACAACAATTAGCTTATTTGCATGCTAAAGATTATACTGCAATTAGTTTGTATGATTTGACATATTTTCTTGCAGTTGGGTCTGATTTACCAGAGAAACCGATTATTTTTTGTTTTGATGACGGGTATGTAGGATTATACGAATATGCTTTGCCATCTATGGAAGCTTTTGGTTATACAGGCACTGTTTTTGTATTGACTCAATTAATGGATGAGGCTCATCCATCATATCTGACTTGGGACATGGCCCATAGTATGTATGATAAGGGTTGGAAGATAGAACCACATAGTAAAATGCATGTACAGCTTTCAGATAGACCTTTTGAAGTGGTGCAATACCAAGTTCTCGGTTCCATGCAGACAGTAGAAGCTCATATTGGAATACAGCCTCGATATTTTAGTTATCCAAGTGGTGCGTATGATCAACAGGTTATTGATTATTTGAAAGCTCTTGGATTTTGGGGAGCAGTTACTACGGAATACGGTATGGAACATACTATTCAATCAGTTTATACACTTTCTCGTATTCGTATGTCAAACTATACAACAATTGAATTATTGTCAAAATACCTAGATGAACAGTGATTATTTAGCATAATTGATAGTTTTTGAAAGCTATTTGACAGTAAAATATTGAGATTATTACAAAAATCGAGTTTGTGGAATAGTTGTTGTATTTATTGGGATAATAATTTCATAATGGATTTAAACAAAGATATGTCTAGAATACCAGATTTTTATGATTTGGATGTTGATGAGCGAATTTCTATTTTGCTTAAGAAACTTGGTTTTGAAGATGACATGGACTTAACTTCATCAATTAAATCAGGTTTAGATCTAGATAATGCTAACAATATGATAGAGAACGTGGTTGGGTTATATGGTCTTCCTATTGGGATAGCCACTAATTTTCTCATTAATGAGAGAGATGTTTTGGTACCCATGGTTATTGAAGAGGCATCAGTAGTTGCAGGTGCAAGTCTTGCTGCAAAACTTGCAAGGATGGGAGGAGGATTTCAAGCTGAAACTACATCTAATGAAATGATTGGACAAATGCAAGTACTTGATCTAGAGAATATTGACAATGCAAAATCTATATTGATGTCCAATAAGGATGTTGTCTTAGACAGTGTGAAAGATTTAGATCCTATGTTAAATAGTGTTGGAGGGGGAATACGTGATTTAGAGGTACGTTTGGTACAAGAATCCACTATTGGTCCTTTCTTAATAATTCATGTAATCTATGATACTTGTGATGCAATGGGAGCTAATGCTGTTAATACAGCTGTAGAATATATGAAGCCAGTTGTTGAGGACCTAATAGGAGGCAGAGTGCACTTGCGAATTTTGTCTAATTTGGCTGATCGTCGTATAGCACGTGCGTGTGTTAGTATTCCAACTAATGTGTTGAGTTTTGGAACTTATGATGGTGAAAAAGTGCGTGATGGTATTGTTGAAGCATCTATATTTGCTGAAGTTGATTCATATCGTGCTTCAACACATAACAAAGGCATCATGAATGGTGTTGATGCGGTAGTAATGGCCACAGGTAATGATTGGCGTGCAATTGAAGCAGGCGCACATGCCTATGCATCTCGTCAGGGATCATATACTAGTTTGTCAAAGTGGAGCGTTGGTGTAGAGGGAAATCTTGTTGGAGAGATTGAAATGCCAATGGCTGTTGGAATTATAGGTGGTGCTACACGAGTTCATCCTGGTGCACAGGCAGCTTTAAAAATACTTGGAGTTGCTTCAAGTAAAGAATTGTCGGAAGTAATTGTCTCAGTAGGATTGGCGCAGAATTTGGCAGCTTTGAGAGCTTTGTCTACAGAAGGTATACAAAAAGGACATATGGGATTGCATGCTAGGCAGGTTGCTATAGCAGCTGGAGCAGAAGGTGATCAAATTAATGTTATTGCTGATCAAATGGTAACAGATAAAAAGGTTAATGTTAAATATGCTGAACGCTTGTTAAGCTGATAATTTTACCGTGATTTTTCTTTAATATTATGACTAATGATTTGACAATGTATAAATCTAATGTAATGAAACCAAAAATGTCTGTTGGAATAGTAGGATATGGTTCGTATATTCCACGTTTTCGTGTATCTACATCTGAAATAGCTAGTACATGGGGGATTGAGTCTAGCAGATTACCTGTGAAAGAAAAATCTGTTGCTGGAATAGATGAAGATGTAGTAACAATGTCTATTGAAGCAGCGCGTAATGCTATTAGTAGGTGTAGAATAGACGCACAGGAATTGGGTGCTGTTTGGATAGGTTCTGAATCTCATCCTTATGCGGTTAAACCATCTTCCACTATCGTAGCGGAGGCAATTGGTGCTGTACCAAATACTCAGGCAGCTGATTGGCAATTTGCATGCAAAGCAGGTACAGAGGCATTGCAAGCGGGAATTGGTTTTGTAGGATCAGGAATGTCTAAATATGCAATTGCGATTGGTATGGATACAGCTCAAAGTAGGCCAGGAGATGTGCTTGAATATACAGCTGGTTCAGGTGGAGCTGCTTTTGTATTGGGTAGTTCTGAAAAGTCAGTTGTTGTTATTGAAGGGAGTAATTCATTTGTAACTGATACACCCGATTTTTGGCGTAGACAGCATGCGATTTATCCAGAACATGGACAAAGATTTACTGGTGAGCCTTCATATTTTAGGCATATAGTGAGTTGTGGACAACAACTTATGACTGCAATGAATACTTCTCCTAGTGATTATGATCATGTTGTGTTTCATCAACCTAATAGCAAATTTCCTAGACAAGTTGGTAAACTTTTTGGATTTGCAGAGGAACAGATGTCAGTAGGTTTGTTAGCAGATGAAATAGGTAATGTATATGCTGGATCATCATTATTAGGTCTTACTGCAGTGCTTGACGTAGCAGTTGCAGGTGATAAGATTATGTTGATTTCTTTTGGTTCTGGAGCAGGTTCCGATGCTTTCCATCTATCTGTTAATGACAATATAACATTAGTACAAAATTTAGCGCCAACAACGAAGAGTTATCTAACTAGAAAAACTATGATTGACTATGCAACTTATGCGCGCTTCAATAGAAAATTGGATTTAGGATGAATCAAGAAAAGCAAGTGTATATTTCCAGTGTGGGTTTTACCAATGTAGGTGAACATTGGAATGAGTCAATAGCACAGTTAGCCATGTCAGCTATTACTGATGTATTGGATGGGACTTCAATTGATCAATTTGATCATATTTTTGTTGGCAATATGATGTCATCAGTAATTTCTCAGCAGCACAATGTGGGATCATTTATTGCTGACTATTGTGGCTTCAATGGTGTACCAGTAGTTACGATAGAATCGGCTGGTTCTTCTGGAGCAACAGCATTTCATCAGGCAGTGTTATCTATTTTGAGTGGTCAAATTAATACTGCACTTGTTTTGGGAGTTGAGAAAATGACAGATTCAATAGGTTCATCAATTTATGATGTAATGTCTGTTGGATCAGATAATGATTGGGAGTTATTTCATGGAGTTACATTATCTGGTATAGCTGGTCTAATAATGAGAAGATACATGTATCAACATAACATATCTAACGAACTTTTTGCTAATTTCTCTATTAATGCCCATAACAATGGTGCAAACAATTCTAATGCAATGTTTCGTAACAAGATAAATTTGGAGCGTTATTTGCAAGCTAACATAGTAGCTTCTCCAATGAATATTTTGGATTGTGCTCCTGATGCTGATGGTGCGTGTGCTATTGTACTTACAAACGAGTGTATAGAATTTTCTCCTGGAAATCATATTCGCGTGGCAGCTTCAAATATGTCAAATAGTGTTTTACCATTACATGATAGAAGTGATATCTTGATTTTTGATGCTGCTCATAATTCAGCTAATATGGCATATCATCAGGCGGGTATTAATGCTGCACAAGTGGATGTTGCAGAGATATATGACCAGTTTAGCATATATGCTGCTATGTCATTAGAAGCATGTGGTTTTGTTCAGGAAGGAAATGGTGTGGATCTAGCAAATCAAGGAGGTATTGATATAAATGGGGTAATTCCTATTTCGACTTTTGGAGGATTAAAGTCTCGTGGAAATCCTGGAGGTGCAACCGGTGTTTATCAGATTGCCGAGATAGCTTTGCAGCTCGCAGGGTTAGCAGGTGTTAATCAGGTAAGAGATCCTCAATGGGCATTAGCCCAATGTTTAGGTAGTAGTGGTGGTACAGCAGTTACTCACATTTTGGAAAAAATCAATATTAAATAGTTATGCAAGATTTATTGGTAGATAGAAAGTTGTTGATTTATGTTTTGCGGCTCACATATATAAGGAAATAGTAAAGAAATGCAAATTGCTAAAGATTGGCGCATTCAAAGGCATAGATATAGTTTAATTGGAACAGAATGTGTTTCTTGTGGTTTACATATGTTTCCACCAAGGGAAGTTTGTTTACAATGCACAAGTCATGATATGAAAGAATATTATTTTTCTGGTAATGGAGTAATATATTCGTTTTCTCAATTGTTTATTCCAGCTTTAGAACATGTTGAAAATACCCCTTATATCATTGCATTGGTAAGTTTAGATGAAGGACCACTGGTTGTTGCTCAATTGACTGATATTGATTATGGTGATGTTGAGATTAACATGCCAGTTGAGATGGTAACACGTAAATTGAGTTCTGATGGTCAGAAAGGTATTATTAGATATGCATACAAATTTCGACCGAAATTATTGTGTTAACAGCTATGATGTTTTTATATTCCATATGATTTCTTGACACTATAATTTAAAGCTAGTAAAATTTCTTATAATTGCCGGCATGTATTTTAAGTAAGAAGTTGTATTTGAGCTCAGATTTTGCCGGAAAGGAGTCTACAAAATATGTATAATAGAATTATATTAGCTGGTAATTTGGGTAGAGATCCTGAACTACGTTATACTCCGAGTGGTCAGGCAGTAGCCAATTTGAGTGTTGCAACCAACGAAAAATGGCGTGATAGGGAAGGCAATAATCAAGAACGTACAGTATGGTGGCGGGTTTCAGTTTGGGGGAACCAAGCAGAAACTTGTAATCAGTATTTAAGTAAGGGTCGTCAAGTATTGGTTGAAGGCAGGATGAACTGTGATGACAGTGGAAATCCTCGTACATTTCAACGTAAAGATGGTACTTGGGGAGCCACATATGAGGTTACAGCTCAGGTAGTTAGATTCTTAGGTGGACGATCACAGCAGGGAGATTCTAGTGAAATACGTGCTGATGATTTTGATGGTTCAGTACCGCCTATGACCGAAGAAGATATTCCTTTTTAAGTTACCTAATGAGTAGTTTATTGATGGTTTTGATTAATGTAGCTGTTGATATTTCTAATAAGCTATATTAAATATATAGAGTTTTAAGGGATTTGACTCTTTATGTGTATTTTAATGGTTGTTGATAGGCATAATGAAAGACAATAAATTATTTTCACAGGAAATGTCTAAGTTGTTTGATATAGGTGATCAAATCCGTGAGTCGTTGTCTGATAAAACTAGAATTCGCGATGATGTTTTGACTAGATCACGTCAACTCATACGTTTATGTGCTAATACAATTCGTGCTATTCATAGGAACAATTTGGACGAGATAACCTTGTTGCTTGAAGAGTCTACTAGTTGTGCTGCAGATTTGCGACAGTGTGCAGGCCGTAATACAGATTTGTATTTTGCTGGTTATACACAGGATGCATTAAAAGAGTTTGTTGAAGTAAACGTACTATATTCAATTGTTTATAGATTAGATATTCCTAGTCATATTGATTTACAGGTTGAACCAGCTACTTACTTAAAGGGTTTGTCTGAGGCTGCGACAGAATTAAGACGTACCATCCTTGATATTATTAGGACGGATCATTTGGATGAGGCTGAAAGGCTATTGGGAGCCTTGGATGAGATATACAATCTTTTGATTACGATGGATTTTCCTGATGCAATTACAGCTGGTTTGCGAAGAAATACTGACATATTGCGTAGTGTTCGTGAGCGCACTAGAGGAGATCTGACAATGAGTATTAGACATCAACGATTAGAAAAAGTTTTGGAACGAATTGGTAAATTACAGGGAAAATCGTAAAGTTGAAAGCTATTGTGGAAGCATCTGAAATAGCTGAATATGTATATTGTAAACGAGCTTGGTGGTTGAATAGATCTAATATAACTAGTGTTGATCTTACTAGATTGAATGACTTTGTAGAAGGAAATACAATTCATTCAAAAAAATTTCGTAAAACTAAAGTGGCAATTAAGATGCAATATGTCGGTTTTTTTTGTGTTATAACATCAATTGGGGTGCTAATGTTTTTAGTTGGATTTGAATTTTTCTTTAATTAATGGATTGTATGATTTTATAGTATTGAGGTCATTAAAGTTATTGAATTTACTTTGTGTATATTGATTGTACTGGGTATTGTTCTGGTTTGGAATGGTAGACGCGTTATAGATGATTTGGGTGTACCTAAAGGTAAGATAGTATATTCTGATTCTCATGCTCAAGGTGATAGAACTAGTCCTTTTTTTTCCAAAAAGTTGGAAATTGTTGGTAAACCAGATTATGTGTTGTTAGATGGAGGAATGTATTTTCCTGTCGAGTTGAAATCTAGCTATAGACCTTCATCAGGAGCATATTTTTCACATAAGATGCAAGTTGCAGCTTATTGTCATCTAATTGAAGAAAAGTATGGCGTAAGACCAAATTATGGCATAATCAAGTATTTGAATGGTATTTATAAGGTGCATTATAGTAAGGGTCTTGAGAGATGTTTAGTTGATACAGTACAAGATATGCGTAATAATATGCTTGCTGTACAATTGCGACGTTCTCATAATAATTCAAAGAGATGCCTGTCGTGCAGCTTTTTGGAGAAATGTGGAGATAGTTTGACTGGCTGATATTATGAATAATAAATTGTCTAGATACCTTGTATTTTACAATCCACAAGTACTGCGTTCTAATCAGATTGCTGTTGAAATTAATGACTGGATTAATCAACATTCAGGTTTGCATTCCGAATGTTTGTTGATATCTGAACTAGACGAAGATTTGAATCAATCTGCTGATTTACTCATTGCTGTTGGGGGAGATGGTACTATGCTTCGTGTAGGTAGAGTAGCGTCATTAATTGATTGTCCTGTTTTGGGTATAAATCTAGGTCAAGTTGGTTTTTTACCTCAAGTCAGGAATGATGAATGGCAAGAGTCAATGATCAAGGTTATGTCTCGAGACTATGAGTTAGAACCACGAATGTTAATTCAAGGAGAGTTATATAGGAATGGAGACTTATTGACTAAGCAGGATGCTCTTAATGAGATTGTAGTTACTAGAGGTAAAATGGCACGGCCAGTGCATCTGGAGACAAGAGTAGATGATTCTGTACTTGCTCAGTATGTGGCTGACGGTGTAATAGTAGCAACTCCTACTGGATCTACAGCATATTCTCTAGCTGCTGGTGGTCCAATATTGCCACCGGTCCTACGTAATATTGTTGTTACTCCTATATCTCCTCATCTGAGTATGGGTACTTCAGTAGTACTAGCAGAGGGATGTACTGTGAAAATTAAGGTGAGTACAAGTCATAGTGCAATACTGAGCATAGATGGACAATTCCAGATTTCTGTGGAAGATGGAGATAATGTTGTTGTATGTGCTAGTAAAAACAACTGTAATTTTGTAAGATTTCAAGATGAAGATTATTTTTATAGGGATTTGAATGATCGTATGTCAATTAAAAAACGTGGTATTGGATGACTGATCCTATGTCAAATAACGTCATCAACCCATCTGTTGGTGAGTCCGACACTTCTTTGCAATATTGTGTCAAGCATTCTAGACGTGCAACCAATTTGAGATGCAACAGATGTAATGATCTTATTTGTTCAGAATGTGCAAATAAAACTCCAGTAGGATATAGATGTCATTTGTGTATTATGAGTCAACAATCCATTTTCGAAACAGTTTTTTGGTACGATTATTTTATAGTTGGACTTTTATCATTTGTTTTGACAATTTTTGCAATGTGGATTATGAAAGGAGTAGGTTGGTTAATGTTATTCGTTGCTCCTGTGTTTGGAAGAATAATGTCGGATATTATTAGTAGATCTATCAAGCGTAGAAGAGGCAAAAATCTCAGCTTTGTTGCTGTTGGTTTTATGGGTTTGGCCAGTATAGTTGTTTGGGATTTGTGGGGGTTGATATTTGTGATTATTTCTGCAAACATAGTTTATAGGAGTTTAAAAGGTATTAATATTTAGTATTTATGTTAAGTGAGATCAATATTACCAATCTAGCTATCATTGATGCTATGAATCTTAAGTTGGCACCTGGATTAAATATTATCACTGGGGAAACAGGTGCAGGTAAATCTATTTTAGTTGACGCTATTACTCTGATGTTAGGTGGTCGCGCAGATAATGTAATGATTAGATCAGATAGTGATTATGCAATAATAGAAGGTGTGTTTCAAATTGACAGTTCTGTAGAGAATGACATTAATGATTTTCTATCACAAGATGATTTGGAAAATATTGATAATATAGAGACATTGATATTAAGTAGAGAATTACGTAGAAATGGTAGGAATATATCTCGTGTTAATGGTCGGAGTGTGAATCTGTCAATGTTACGTGATTTAGGTGATTTGTTAGTAGATTTACATAGTCAATCTGAACATTTGTCTTTACTTAAAGTTAGTGAACATTTACCCTTATTAGATAGATTTGGAGGATTGGATCAAGATTGCAGGAGATTTGGAGAGATAGTTAGTGAATTAAAGTCTGTGCGAAAAATGCTCGTACATGTTCGAGAGGAACAAGCAAACAACAAGGAAAAATTAGAACTTTTGAAATTTCAACTTGGTGAGATTTCTGAAGCAAATCTTACAGTCGGTGAAGATATATCTCTTAAAGCTGAAAGACTGAAGTTATCTAATATCGAAAAATTGATTAAGTTTAGCAATCAACTTCTTGAAATTGGTATTGAAAGTGATTCTCAAGCAAGAGGGATGTCAGCAGTAGATCAGATAGGTATGATGTCAGAGATTTGTGAACGTTTGATACAGATTGATGCAAATTTTCAACCTATAAAGAGTCAAATAGACAGTTTGTTTGATCAATGCCAAGATGTTGCGTCAGATCTGTTTAATTATAAAGATAATATTGAATTTGATCCGGAACGTTTTGTTGAAGTGGAAGAAAGGTTGGAATTAATTTCAGATTTAATTGGTAAATATGGTTCGAATATTGATGAAGTTATTCAATATGGTTTGGATATTGAATTGAAACTAGAAAATATTGCTAGCAATGCTGATAGTATTAAAGAACTAGAAAACCAAGAGAAGATGTTATTGGGTAAGATAGAAAATTTGGGTATTGAAATTACTAAAAAGAGAAAACTAACTGCTGATAGTTTAGCATCCAATGTAATGGAACGTATGTCGGAATTAAGAATGGATGGTACTGAGTTTTTTATTCGCATTGACCATACTGATGATGATATCTCTGGTGTAACTATTGACAATAGAACAGTTAAAATTTATGAAAATGGCTTAGATACAGTTGAATTCTTAATTTCACCTAATAAAGGAGAAAGTTTAAAGCCGATATCAAAAATTGCTTCTGGTGGTGAGACATCTCGATTAATGTTGGCTTTGCGAGGTATTCTAGCGGAGGCGGATCGCCGTCCAATTCTTGTGTTTGATGAAATTGATCAAGGAATAGGTGGTCGTATAGGTTCTGTAATTGGGAAAAATCTATGGGAATTAGGTGGATCACATCAAGTTGTTTGTATTACTCATTTGCCTTCTATAGCAAGTTATGGGGATGCACACTATAGAGTAACAAAACAAATGAGTGATGATCGAACCTATACTGTTGTTGAATCATTAGATTCTGAATCACGAATTGAAGAAATAATTGCTATGTTAGGTAGCAAAGGCAAATCAGTTAGAAAGACAGCATTAGGACTAATTGAAAATGCCAATAAGGAAAAAGATAGCATATAGGATAGTTTGACAGATAAATGGGGCAGGTGGGACTCGAACCCACATAGGTTTTAGCCTGGCGGATTTTAAGTCCGCTGCGTATGCCAATTCCGCCACTGCCCCTTTATACTTAAATTGTACATGCTCATTGTATTTAGTCAACAATGTTAATGTCTATATATTTTGCCTTATTTGTAGTAAGGCATCATCAAGATCTAGTAAAGGTGTTTTTAACAAACCTTGCGCTTTCTTAATGATAAGCGTTAGATCTTTTGGTCTTGTTAAATTACTTTCAGATTGCAATCCAGGAATGACTAATTTATTGTTTTCAAGATTAAGTAGTTTTAGTAATTTGGTTCCTATCTCCCATCTATTCATAGGTTTGGGTCCAGCAACATTTAGGAAACCGATTGAGGACATATTAGCTAATTCAAGTAGGCAATATGATAATGTGTCAATCCAGATTGGACATCGAATTTCATCAGTAAAAAGTACGGTTCTCTTGCCTGATTTTATGTTGTTAATCATCCATTTAGTTTGGTGATCTATAGGGTTCATGCCATATATCAATGAAGTTCTTACTATAGCATAGTTTGTACAATTTTGACTGATATTGTTCTCTGCTATAGCTTTGACTTTTCCATAGCTCATAATTGGATTATGTGGTGCATCATCGATATATGGTGCACTCTTTCCATCTAAGACCATATCGGTCGATAGATGAATGATCCTAGCACTATTTTGAGAAGCTGCTTTTGCAATGTTCAAGCTTGCAGGAACAATTGATTGTTCGGATCTATTTGAGCAAGCAGTGTGAATAATAACATTAGGTTTAAAGTAACTTATTGTTTGGTGTACATCTGTTTTGTTACATAAGTCTAATTGTACATGTGTGCCTGAAATTGCGGGATTAGGCTGTTTATGGTGCCAACAGCAAATCAGATCCCATTCCGTAGCAAGTTCAGCTAGTCTATTTCCTAGATGACCTGTAGAACCGGTAATAAGTATTCTTTTAGATTTACTCATTGCTATATTGATCTAAGTTGTCAATATTTTGTATAGTTATTTGAGCTGCAGCTTGTTCAGCCAATCTTTTGCTAGGTCCTTTACCTATTCCAAAGTTTTGTTTGCCAATTTTAACCTGTACAGTAAACTCTTTATTGTGATCAGGGCCACTCTCAGTTACGGTGAGATAAACAGGAGTATATCCTAGGTTTTTTTGCGCATATTCTTGTAATTTACTCTTGTTATCAATGTGATCACGGTTTTCAAGAGATTCTTGTGCTTGTTTTAATAGAAGTGGTTCAAGAAACATTCGAACTGTTTGTAAATCTGAATCTAGAAAAATTGCTCCAATTAATGCTTCAAAGGCATCAGATAAAAGTCCTTCTCGGTCACGACCACCTGATCCTTCTTCACCTTTTCCTAGTAATAGTTCTTCTCCAATACCATATTTACGTGATAGACTTGATAATTGTTCATTACATACTAAAGCCCATCGCAATTTTGTGAGTTCCCCTACGTCAAATTCTTTGAATGTATCAAATAAAATAGTTGCTGCTATGAAATTTAATACTGCATCACCTAAAAATTCAAGACGTTCATTGTCAGTATTTAATTCGTTATTTTCATTTATACTGGAACTATGAGTTAAAGCTTGAATCAGTAGTGTAGGGTCCCTAAATGTATATCCAATGCGATTTTGAAAAATATGCAGATTATTCATGTAATTTTTTTGAATAAGAGTACAGAATTATGTCCTCCAAATCCAAATGAGTTACTAATGGCAATATTAATGTTAGTGTCACGTGCAGTATTGGGTACATAATCTAAATCACAATCAGGATCAGGTGTTTCATAGTGTATTGTTGGTGGACATATTTGTGATTCAATTGCTTTGACACAGAAACAAGCCTCCAATGATCCAGTTGAACCCATCATATGTCCTGTCATTGACTTGGTAGAAGAGATGGGGATCTTATAAGCTCTATCCGCAAACACAGATTTAATTGCATGTGTTTCTGAAACATCATTTAAAGGTGTTGCCGTTCCGTGTGCATTGATATAGTCTATTGATGACTCATTTACTTTTGCTATAGACATTGCTTGTATCATAGCTTTAGCACCACCTTTACCTTCATTATGCGGTGCAGTTATATGAAATGCATCAGCAGTTACTCCGTATCCTGCTAGTTCCGCTAGTATTTTTGCACCACGTTTTTTAGCATGGTTATATTCTTCTAATACTAGTACACATGATCCTTCACCCATTACTAGTCCGTCCCTGTTTTTATCAAATGGTTGGGGAGTCATTGAATAATCATCATTTCTTCTACTCATTGCTCCTAAACGATCAAATGATGCAATACCTATTTTACATATTGTGGCCTCAGAACCTCCAGCAAGTACTGCATCACAAAGTCCATTACGTATTTGTTGCCATGCCATTCCAATGCCGTCTGAACTGGATGCACATGCTGATGCAACTGATAATGCAGGTCCATTTGCACCAATTTCAATAGCTACTAGTCCACTTGGTCCATTAGGCATTAACATTGGTATAGTTAAAGGACTTACTCTTCGAGGCCCATGACTTACCATATGACGTACAGAATCATCTAATGATGATATTCCTCCTATAGAACTGCTGATGATGACTCCTATTCTATCTGCATTTTCTTCATGAACTTCTAGACCAGAATCTTCGAGAGCTTGTTTTCCTGCAGCAACAGCTAGTTGCTGACATCGATCACGTCGTCTCGCATGAGCAGGACTCATATATTTTTTGGGATCAAAATCTTTAACTTCACATGCAATTTGTACTAAAAAATCACTAGAATCAAATAAAGTGATTGGTGCTACTCCACTAATTCCATTGGTACAATTTTCCCAACTCTCTTGTGCCGTTAATCCAATTGGGCTTATTGCACCTATACCAGTAACTACTACTCGTCTCATTAGATTGCTCTCACCTATAATTTTGCTTTGAAGCAATATATTTTGTGTTGATATACTAACAGACTATATAATAAAATTGTTTTTGTATCAAGATGTCATTGCGATCAGTTGTATTACATTGTCACAATAGCAAATCTTAATCATCCTAATTATTATTGTAATGAATCAAATTAAATTATAAAATTAAATATATATTAATAATAAAAAGATATAGAGGTAACTAGTGAAGATTGCTTATGTATTTAATAGTCCACATGCTTCAGCATATAAATTAGGGCAAATGATTTTGCCTCAATTAGAAGCTGATACGCATGTAGTCACAGTTGTTGGAATGTTTTTTTTTGATGACAATACTTATGTTTTACGGAAAGGTGATCCTATTGGAGAGAGACTTTCAAAAATTGCTGCAGAAAAAAATATATTGCTAATGATGTGTGATATGTGTGCATTGTTTAGAAACTTAGCACAAGGAACTCCCAAATGGAGTGCTCCAGATGTTTCAGATTCTGATAGATGTGTTCCTCTTGATGTAGTTGATGGGGTGGGAGTAGGATGTTTTCCTGATTTATATAGTGCTCTTTCAGGCAACATGCCCGATCAAGTGATTACTTTGTAAATTACACTATAAAGTAATATTTATGGGTTTTTGTTATCTGGAATTGGTTCTATTGTTTCATCAAATCTATCAGATAAATCTGTTGAATCAGGTGATTTAAATAAGACATCTCTTTGTTTTGCACCTGATTTGGCAGGCCCAATTATCCCATTTTCTTCTAGATCATCTATCAATTTTGCAGCTCTAGTATATCCTATGCGTAAGTGACGCTGTAGCATAGAAATAGATGCACGATCTTGTTGTTGTATAATCATGATTGCTTTGTCATACAACTCATCGCGTTCTTCAACTTTAGCTAAATTTTCAATTTCCTCACTCAGATTTTGTGCTTCTTGATTTTCATGTGTATCATCATCTGAATTGTTTTCATCTTTTTCCGATATCTGTTCATTTGTTGTATTGATGCTATTTTTATTTAGATCTCTCCAGTGTCGTACCAGTTTGCGTAATTCTGTGTCTGATACGTATGTTCCTTGCATGCGTAAAGGTTGAGCTGCATCTGGTGCTTGAAACAACATGTCTCCGCGTCCTAGAAGTCTCTCTGCTCCAGGATGATCTAGAATTACTCGGCTGTCAATTAATGATGCTACTGCAAATGCAATCCTAGCAGGGAAATTAGCTTTAATAAGTCCTGTAACAACGTCGGAAGAAGGTCTTTGAGTGGAGATGATTAGATGAATTCCCGTGGCTCTGGCCATTTGTGCTAAACGTGTAATTATTTGTTCTGTATCTTCAGCAGATGCCATCATTAAGTCAGCCAATTCATCTACTATTACGACTATATATGGTAGTTTTTCTTCATCATGTTTGAATGCTTTCTTATTAAAGTCCTCGATGTTACGTGCTCCAATATTGGAAAATTTGCTATAACGATTGTCCATTTCCCTTGAAATCCATTGAAGACTAGAAACCACTTTATTTACATCAACTATAACGGGTACTAATAGATGAGGTATGTGGCGATATGTTGTTAGCTCAACACGTTTAGGATCGATCATGAGCATCTTTAGAGTATCTGGGCTATTGTTTAGTAGTAATGTTGCTATAATTCCATTTACACAAACACTTTTACCAGATCCTGTAGTACCTGCAATTAATAGATGAGGCATAGATCTCAAATCTGCACATATTGGTACTCCGGAAACATCTTGTCCTAAACATAATGCAAGTGGAGATTTAATCGATTTGTATGCTTTTGACTCTATTAGATCACGGAGGGCTACTTGTGAACTAGTTGAGTTAGGAACCTCCATACCAATGTAACCTTTTCCTGGAACTGGCGCTTCAATTCTGATGGAAGCTGCTGCTAAGGCCAGAGCTAGATCATCTGCTAGTGCAGATATTTTGTTGACTTTCACTTTTGTACGTTTACCAGATCTATTTGAGACGAAATCAGGTTCTACTCCAAACTGTGTGATTGTTGGACCACGATTGATTTCAATTACTCTTCCAGGTGCACCAAATGATAGTAGAGTCTCTTCAATTATTTGTGCTCTTTCTCTGTCGTACTCATCATCTGCCGTTAATTCAGTTCCTAATGCTAAGATAGATGCTGTTTTTGGTAATACCCATTTTTGAGATTCGTTGTTAACATTAGAATTAGTTTGTAAAAGTTGTTCGTCAATTTCGTTATGAAGATCCTCTGTATGAGATTGATCTGTATCTTTGCTTTGTATAGATTGCATATGATCTATACTTATTTCATCTTTTTTGGTATCTTGTTTTGAACTATTCTTAACCTTATTGTTTTTAGTTCTTGCAAATTTTGGTATGTATTGTGGTTCTATGGATAATGATGTGAAAAGGTTGATAATCGTTTCTACAGATGTTTTGAATGCGAAAATAGCTCCTATTGCAATCCATGCAATTAAAGCGATAATTGTTCCAATTGTTCCCAAACCTCTCATCATTGTATTAGCAATATAACTACCAAGCATTCCACCAATTGTTGAATTGATTAGTACACTTAAAGTTGTAATAATGGCAATAAAAAGTAACAATATTCCAACGAATTGTTCAGGTTCTATCTCAGGTAGATTTTCAGTGAAGTGTCGTAATATAATGAGCATACCAATAATTGTTAAACTAGCAGCAACAATATATCTGCCAATTCCAAAAATGAGATATAGGTAAGACACTATTGTATTTACTATTGGACTATTGTTGGGTGAAAATAATGCAAGTAATAGCAATAGTCCACTGAATGATAATAGGACTCCTAAGACATCAAGTTTTTGATTTTTTGTCATATATAATATGCTTTAATGTATATTGTTGTGAATATTATTAGCTATAGGTAGCAAGTGTGATGCCAATTCTATATATTTTATTGACATTGCTATTGTTGAAATAAAGTTATATGTATTTTAAATGTAAACATAATGTTGATGTTACAATCAGTACATGAGCTAGGTGTAGTTTTGATCAAATAATGATGTTTTATTGAAAATTTTTGAAAATTTTCACATGTAACTAGAATTTTATGTCTTTGTTAACAATTATTAATCCAAACAATCCAATATTACGTAAAAAATCAAAAAATGTTATGTCTTTTGATGATCAGTTACAAGATATGATAGATGATATGATAGAGACGATGCTTGATGCTTCAGGAGTTGGTTTGGCTGCACCTCAGGTAGGATATGGATTTCGATTTTTTGTTGCTTATGTAGATGAAGAACCTGAAGAGGTTGATGACAATATTAGAGATATTGCTCCAGGTATAGGTCGTATGCATGTGATGATTAATCCGAGAATCACAAAAATGTCTCAAGAAACTGTAATCAAAACAGAAGGATGCTTGTCAATACCAGGATATTTGGGTGATGTTGCACGATCTTCAAATATTGTGGTCAAATATCTCGACAGATTTGGTCAAAAACGTAAACTACAGACATTTGGATGGATGGCACGTGTCATTCAACATGAATATGATCATTTAGATGGCGTTTTATTTATAGATAAAGCTGAAAAGATATGGATGGCTGATGATAATGCTGAGTCGTAGTGATTTACAAGTGTTATTGTCTCAACAAATATTATATACTTACGGCGTGTATTCATGATTTTGGTTTGTATAAGTATTTTAGATTGAGTTGATATACATTTTGATAATTTATTCAAGTAATAATTGAAGGTATTGGTGACGCATGGTTAATAACCCTACTGCAGAAATTATTGCAATTGGCAGTGAGCTTTTGTCAGGTTATATTGTAGATACTAATAGTGCCTATATATCCAGAGTTTTTTCTGATATTGGTATTTCTACAGGAAATATAGCTGCTGTTGGGGATGATGAAAATAAAATTTCTGCAGCTATAAGTTTAGCATTGGCTAGATCCGATGTTGTTTTGACTACTGGTGGTTTGGGACCAACAGTCGATGATAAGACTAGGTTAGCAGTAGCCAATGCTGTTAGTCGTTCATTAGTGTTTAAAGAGGAATTATTAGAACAGATTAGCGAACGATTTAAGAAATGGGATAGAAAAATGAGTGATAATAATCTTCAACAAGCTTATATTCCTCAAGATGCTATTTCTATTGAAAATCCTGTTGGTACTGCTCCTATATTTATTGTTGAACATAAGGACAAATGTATCATATGTTTACCAGGCGTACCTAGGGAAATGAAGTATTTACTCAAAAATGAAATTGTTCCGTATTTAAAGAAATATTATGCAAATATTCATATTATTAAGAAAAGAGTAATACATACAGTTGGAGCAGGAGAAAGTGTAATTGATGCAAATATTGGTCATCTTGAGTCGTTGACTAATCCAGTAGTTGGACTTAATGCTCATCAGGGTCAAGTTGATATTAGAATTACTGCAACTGGTTCTTCTGAA
>MDTE01154333.1_pt1 | contig 69218 bp, 69 predicted proteins | sample 811231 | NCBI WGS metagenome assembly MDTE01 (sample SAMN05326651, study PRJNA326480) | marine metagenome | isolation source: seawater | place: Indian Ocean: Red Sea | collected 2010
AGCCTGGCAATGTCCTACTCTTCCAAGTCTTAAGACTAAGTACCATCGGCGCAGAAAGGCTTGACTTCCGAGTTCGGAATGGGATCGGGTATGACCCTTTCGCAATAATCACCAGGCACAAAACATATACAAAGGTAATTTAATGATGTCAATTGTAATAAACACATATTTAATTGGTAAAATTCAAATATTTTATTAAATATTTCTTGGTGAAAAAAAAAAAAATATTGTTAGTTACCGGTTCTACAGGTTTAATCGGATCTGAAATAGTATACGAACTTAACAAAGAATATGACCTTGTTTATGGTATAGACAACAATGAAAGGTCAAAATATTTTGGTAGTCAGGGTAGTACGAGCAAAATTAAAAGTTTTTTAATTAAAAATATAAAAAATTATAAACACTTAGATCTAGATATTTCAAATAGAAAAAAAGTATTTGATTTAATAGACAATATAAAGCCAAATAATATCGTTCATTGTGCAGCTCAACCAAGTCATGATACTGCAGCCAGAATTCCTATCAGAGACTTTGAAGTAAATGCATTTTCTACTTTAAATTTAATGGAAGCGTTAAGAAAAAAATCAAAAAATTCTAGCTTGATTTATTTTTCGACGAATAAAGTATACGGAGATAATCCAAATAAGATAAAATTAAAAGAAAAGAAAAAGAGATATGATTATTTGCAAAAAAAGTACAGGAATGGAATCAATGAAAGTTTCAGTATAGATAATTGCTTACATTCCCTGTTTGGAGCTTCTAAATTATCAGGTGATATAATAGTACAAGAATATGGAAGATATTTTAATATGAAAACAACTTGTCTACGGGGAGGTTGTTTGACTGGTCCAAATCAATCAGGTGTTGAACAACATGGTTTTTTAAATTATTTGGTTAAATGTAATTTAAACAGAAAACTATATACCATTAATGGTTATAAGGGCAAACAAGTTAGAGACAATATACATTCAAAAGATATAACAAATTTTGTAAGATTATTTTTTGAATATCCAAGGATTGCAGAAGTTTATAACATAGGTGGAGGAAGATCCAACTCTATTTCTATCTTAGAGGCAATCGAATTAATTGAAAAAAAAACAGGAAAAAAAATGATATATAAATATAGAAATGTTCCAAGAATTGGAGACCACATATGTTACATAAGTGACTTAAGGAAAATTAAGAAGCATTATCCAAAATGGGAAATAAAATATAACTTAACTGCAATAATTGATGATTTGATAGATGGAGTAATGTGATTGTTGTTAATATTAAGGATGGCCTAGGAAATCAAATGTTTCAGTATGCGACTGGGTATGTTCTAGCAAAAAAAATAAATACTTCTGTAATTTGTGATACAAGATATTTGATAGAGAAAAAAAAAAAACCACCAAAAGACTACGTAATTAGAGAATTTGATTTAGATATTTTTGGAATAAAGGCTTCAAAAATAGAAACTCTTAAGCTTTTACTAACATTTCAATTTTTTAAAAATTATGTAGTCCGTCACAATGTAACAAAATTACTAGATAAATTTAATCAAAATGTTTTAATGGAAAGATCAAGAAAGATAGACCTTAGGATTATTAAAAATAAAAAAAAAAATCTTTATATTGATGGTTATTGGCAATCTGAGGAATATTTTAAAGATTATAGAAATGATATACTAAAATTGTATAACTTCGATGATCTAATATATAAAAAAAAAAACATTATTTTCAAAAATGAAATTAATTTTGAGTATGATGTTTGCTTAAATGTCAGAAGGACAGATCATCTTAAAAGCAAAGAATTAAATGCTGTTACAATAAATTATTATATAAATTCAATAAAATATTTTAAAAAAATACTAAATAAGCCTTTTAAAATATATGTTTTTTCAGATGATCTAGAATGGTGCAGAAAGAATTTTAATAAAAATGGCAATTTTAAATTTGTCGAACATGATTTAGCAGGAGAAAAATTTAAAAATTATCTTTACTTAATGTCATGTTTTAAAAACTTTATAATACCAAATAGTTCTTTTGCTTGGTGGGCTGCCTGGCTGTCAAAATGTGATAATAAAATTATTATCGCTCCAAAAAATTGGAGTGGTTTGATAAAAGAAAGTGAAATTGATACTGTACCTAAAAATTGGGTTAGAATTGATAATTAGATGGAATTATTAAATAAACTTATTTAAAAAATTAGTTATTAGTATATAGAATTATTTAATGAAAAAAACTGCACTTATTACTGGTATATCAGGTCAAGATGGTGCTTACCTAGCAAAACTTTTACTAAATAAAAACTATAAAGTTATAGGATCGGATAGAAGATCTTCAAGAGCAAGTTTGTGGAGATTAAAAAGGCTTGGAATTGAAAAAAAAGTTATTATGGAAGAATTGGAATTAAGCGAGCTGTACGATATAAAAAGGCTAGTTCAAAAATATAAATTTAATGAGATATATAATCTTGGAGCTCAATCGTTTGTAAAAAGTTCCTTTAATAGTCCTCTATACACATCAAATGTTACTGGTACTTCAGTTTTGAAGATTCTAGAAACAATTAGAGAAATAAACCCTAAAACTAAATTTTATCAAGCCTCATCTTCAGAGATGTATGGCAAAGTTGTTGAAAAAATTCAAAATGAAAATACTAATTTCAACCCTCAGAGCCCTTATGCAATTGCCAAAGTGTTTGGTCATTATACAACAAAACTTTACAGAGAATCATACAATATTTTTGCAGTATCTGGCATTTTATTTAACCACGAGTCTCCATTAAGAGGCGAGGAATTTGTAACTAGAAAAATAACATTAGGACTTGTTAAAATAATAAAGGGAGATCTTAAATGTTTAGAACTTGGAAATATATATGCTAAAAGAGATTGGGGATATGCTAAAGAATATGTTGAGGCTATATGGAAAATGCTCCAACAAAAAAAACCTGAGGATTTTGTAATTTCTACTGGTAAAACATTTTCAGTAAAACAATTTATAAATGAAACTCTAAAATTTCTTAAAATAAATGGTAAATGGATTGGCAAAGGTCTTAACGAAAGATTAATTAACAAAAGAAATGGAAAAACAATTATCAAGATAAATCCTAAGTTTTTTAGACCAGCCGAGGTAGATATTTTAATTGGTGATTCTTCTAAAGCACACAAACTTCTCAAGTGGAAGCCAAAGGTTGAACTTAAAGAATTAGTTAAAATAATGCTAGAGTCCGAATTAAAATTTTATAACTAAACATATTTTTTATAATTTTTTTGAAAATCATCTAATGTTTCTCTAAGCCCCTCATAAATACTATATTTTGGTTTCCATTTATAGGATTTCGCAATACTACAATCTAAAACTTTTCTAGGTGTGCCAGTGAGTGTTTTATTAACGTATTTGATTTTAATCTTAAATTGTAAAATTTTCATGATATTTTTTGCGTAATTTTCAATACTCATTTCTTTTTCAGTTCCAATGTTAATTAAATTATGTTTTGTTTTAGTGAATAAGAAATGAATTACTGCATCAGCAATATCATTAACGTATATAGCTTCTCGCAAGGTTTTGCCGTTTCCCCATAATTCAACATTTTTTTTTTTATTAATTTTTGCTAAGTAAATTTTTTTAATTAATGCTGGTAAAAAATGAGATTTATCTAAATCATAATTATCATTTTTTCCAAAAGTATTGCATGGCATCAAACTAATGAAGTTAGTTGAATATTGTTTATTATAATATTCACACATTTTTACACCAGCTATCTTTGCAATAGCATAAGCTTCATTTGTCTTTTCTAAAAGACCGGTCAATAAATATTTTTCCTTAATTGGTTGTTTCGATAATCGTGGGTAAATACAACTAGAACCTAAAAAAATTAGTTTTTTAACACCAATTCTATATGCTCCATCAATTAAGTTATTTTGAATAGCAAGATTTTCATATATAAATTGTCCCGATAAGTCATTATTTGCTTTGATACCGCCTACTTTTGCAGCAGCTATAATTATATATTCTGGTTTTTTTTTTTTAAAAAATTAAAAACTTTTTTTGAATTTTTTAAATCTAATTCTTTTCTATTCTTGACTATTATTTTTTTATAACCGTCTAATTTAAGTTTATTATAAATAGCAGAACCAACTAATCCATTGTGTCCAGCTAGAAATATTTTTGAATTTTTATATTTTTTCATATTATAATATAAGATAAACACTCTTATAAAAAATTGTTAATAAAATATACTAAATAATGTCTGATATAGGAATTGTAATTCCAGCTTACAATGAAGAAAAAAATATTATTAAACTTGTAAAAAAAATTAGAAAATACGTTGATTGCTACATCATTATTGTTGATGATTCTGAAAATGACAATACAGAAAAAGTGATTATGAGAAATAGTATCCAAAAATTAGGATATTTTAGACGAAATAAAAAACTTGGACGAGGTTCTGCAGTAATTTATGGTCTTAAGAAACTGTTTAAAAGAAAAAATATTAAATATTTTATCGAAATGGACAGTGATTTCTCACATAAGCCAAATGAACTAAAAAGAAATATAAAAGTTTTGATTAAAAATAATTTGGATTTACTTGTTGGGAGTAGATATCTGAAAAAAAGTAAAATTATAAATTGGCCTTTAAGTAGAGTATTATTTTCAAGTTTAGCCAATATTATTTTGGAATTTTTGTTTAAATTAAATATTAAAGATTATACCAATGGATATAGATTTTACAGCAAAAGAGCAGTAAAAGCTATAATTAGTAAGAAAAAATTTGTTAGCGAACAATTTTTAATTTTATCTGAAATTTTAATTATTTTAAAAAATAATAATTTTAAAATAAATGAGATAGAGTCAGTTTTTATCAATAGAATTAGAGGCGAAAGTTCAGTAGATTTAAGATTAATATTAAATTCATTTTTTAGTATGCTAAAACTATATTGGATTTATAGAGCATAGATATTTTATTTAAACTTATCGATATGTAATAATTTATTAATTAAATAATTAACTTTTGCATTAGAATACTTCTCGGTTGGTATGCCTATAAAAAAACCTCTTTCATCAATTTCATCTGCAACTTTAAATTTTTTATTTGTTTTATTTAATTCATACAATGAGACACACGGCTGTTTTAAAAAGTTTCCACTGAGTATTGGTCTAGTTTCTATTTTGCAATCATTTAAATATTTTATAAATAATTTTTTTTTTTTTACATTTTTTTTATTCAATAAAATCGGAAAACCAAACCAGCTTGGATCTAAGTTTTCTCTAGCATTAAAAAATTCAAATTGATTATTCCAATTTGGTAATTGCTTTATAGAATTTATAATTTTATTCTTATTATATTGTCTAATTTTCTTCATTTTATTTAATCTTTTTAACTGGCTCAATCCAATAGCAGCAGTTAAATCTAGTGGTCTTAAGTTAAATCCAGAATTAACGAAATTAAATTTTTTTGAATTTTTGGAAGATATATTTCTATCCCATCCATGTGATCTTAATATTTTTAAAAGTTCATAATCCTTTTTTGACTTACAAATTATCATACCTCCCTCACCAGAGGTAATCTGGTGTGAATAATAAAAAGAAAATGTTCCAAAATCTCCAAATGTTCCTAAAGATTTATTTTTAAATTTTGAACCTAATGCTTCGCAATTATCTTCAATCAGATATATGTTATTTTCCTTACAAATGTTTTGTAATGATAATATGTCAGGACTATTTCCTAATATGTTAATAGATACTATTAGTTTTATTTTACTTAAATCTTTTTTTTTGAGTTGCTCTACATCGATACAAAAATCATTTTTAGAAACATCTACAAAGACTGGCTTCAAACCACTTTGTATAAAAGGCCACAAAGATGTGGACCAACAAATTGCTGGTATTATAAACTTATCATTATAATTTAATCTGTTTTCTTTAATTGGATTGACTAATGCAAAAGCAGTTAGCAAATTAGCTGATGAGCCTGAATTGACCATCACAGCATAATTTGCTCCGACATATTTTGCAAATTTTAACTCAAATTCCTCGGTGATTTTAGACATGGTAATTTTTTTTGACAATAGAACTTCTAAGGCCTTGAAAATATCTTCATCAATAAAACCATCCTCTAATAGTGGGAAGTGATAATTAGTTTTTTTATTTTTTATATTTTTAAAACTAGTTGTTTTAATTAATTTTTTGATTTTACTACTATAATTTAAAAGTTTCATATTTACTATTAATTATAAGTAAACCTACAATTAAAGTATTTAAATGTCTAAATTAAAAGTTATAAGTATATTTTAGCCAGAAATGAAAAGATTAATAATAAAGCTTTATGATTTATTTTTATCTATTTTTGTGTCCATTGCAGCATGGATCCTTATCAAATATAGAAAAAGAGGGCCAGAAAATTTAAAATTAACAAAAAATGCTCTTAACAAAATTGGTGTATTTCCATTAATCGATCATTATTATGAACCTAAATTTAATTTTACAGAAAATGAAAAAGATAATTATCAAAACAGGGAGCTTTTATCAATAAAGCTTAATCCAAGTAAGCAGATTAAATTTTTGAAAAATCTAAAATATGAAAAAGAATTGCTGGATTTAAATTTAAAGAAGGGATCAAAAAAATTTAATTTTTACATTAATAATGGATCTTTTGAAGAAGGAGATGCAGAAATTTATTATCAATTAATAAGGTATATAAAACCAAAAAAAATAATCGAAGTAGGTAGTGGATATTCAACTTTAATAGCTATGGAAGCTTTAAAGAAAAATAATTCTTCAACTAAAGTAAATTGTATAGAACCTTTTGAAAATAGGTGGCTTGAAAATTTAGATGTTGAAGTTATTAGAAAGCCCTTGGAGAGTTTAAAAATAAATTGGAAAAATGAGTTAGAATGTAACGATATTTTTTTTTTAGACAGTTCACATGTTATAAGACCTGATGGTGATGTGTTAAAATTTTATCTAGAAATTCTCCCAAATCTCAAAAGTGGGGTGATTATTCATATACACGATATATTCACACCAAAAAATTACTTGCCCACATGGACTTTTGATAAAATGAGATTATGGAATGAACAGTACCTTCTTGAAGGAATTTTACTCAATTCGAATAAATATGAAATTCTTTTATCACTAAATTACTTAAAAAATAATTATTATGAAGAGTTATTAAAGAAATGTCCTTATTTAAAAAAAGAGAATGAACCTGGTTCAATTTACTTAAGAGTAATTTAATCTTATCTCTTGTTTATTTTTTCTAAACTGATTTTCAAAATTAAATTCATTTCTAAAAGATTTTTCACAATTTTTTTTTAATTTATTATATTTATTTTTATTTTTGAAAATTAAGTTAATATTTTTTGCAATAATGTTTGGTTGCAAAGTTGTGCAAATTCCACATTTATATGTCTTAATAAAATTTTGGTTATCTTTAGAATTTGATATTAGTATAGGCAATTTTGCAGCAATATAGGCATTTATTTTTTGAGATGCTGAAAACATAAATTTATGACTTAAGTTTGAATTATCATATAAGGCAACGCCTAAATCACTATCTATCATTTCTTGTTTCCATTCAAAATCTTTTAGATCTATTTTCATTTTTACTTTTTGTTTTAAACTAATTTTTTTTATTAATTTACAAACTTTAAAATAATAATCTTTATTGACGACCCACCCATAAATAGTAAGTTTTATATTTTTATCCAAATATACTGAAGCTTTTATTAGTTCTGTAAGGCCATGACCAGGACCAATAGATCCAAAATAAAATATTTTTTTTACATCTTTTTTAATTTTACTTTTATTATAATTTTTAAAATATTTTTTTGGTAAAGAATTATAGAAAATTAAATATTTCTTTTTAGTATTTGCGTCTTTAAAAAACTTTTTTGCTCTTTTCTCGTGTGAGAAAATTAATAGATCTAAATAATTTACTGCATTGAATTCAAATTTTCTTACTATTTTATGAAAAAATGTTTTAGGGTTGGGATCATAATCTAGGTTATGGTAAATTATTTTTACTTTTAGAAATACTTTCATTAGACCTACGATTATTAACGGATATCTATTTATAATATAAACGCATTTAGGTCTGTTTAAAATTATGTAAAAAAGTGAAATTATTAGAAATAATAGTAAACAAACTTTATTTAATATATTAATTTTTGATGAAAAAATTTTTTTGTGTAAACAGTATTTATTATAATTACTATCTTTCTTTTCGAGTTTATCAATTTCCTGATTGGATTGAGAGAAAAGAAAAATTTTGTTATTTTTAGATAATTCTTTTATTAAAGGTAAAATAACTTGATGTGATTTTGGATTTTCCCAGATTAAAAAAAATACTTTATTCAAATTTATACCTATTATTTTGAAAAAAATTTATATTTAATTAAAGTTTTTATTGCATCAATTCCATCAGTATATCTAATTTTTTTTCCTTCCTCAAAAGACCTACCTTTATAAGATATTGGAACTTCTATGATTTTATAGCCCATATTTGAAAGTTTGGTTGTTAATTCCGGACAAAAACTAAATTTTTTTTCCTCAAGTTTAATTTTTTTAAAAATTTTAGTTCTGACCAATTTATAGCAAGTATGAGCATCGGATAAATTCTGAAAATTAATCAAATTTGAAAAAATCGTAAGAACATGGTTAAAAAAAACTCTATCTAAAGATAAAAAGTCTTTTGATTGATATCTCTTTTTTTTTAGAACTCTAGACCCATATAAAACATCAATTTTATTATTTGTTTCAATTTTTTTTAACATAATTAATATATCCTTTGGGTTATACTCTAAATCCGCATCCTGTATAATTACATAATCTCCCTTTACGAATTTTTGAGCACTCTTTATTGCAGAACCTTTTCCCAAATTTTTTTTATGAAATATAATTTTATCTATTTTTTTTTTAAATTTTAAAATTTTGTCTTTGGTATCATCCGAAGAATTATCATCAATTACAATGACTTGTTTTTTTATATTAAGATTGAATATCTTAGTTAATAATTTAGATATAGTTCTTGTTTCATTATATGCTGGTATTATGATAGTAAGTAATTTCATATGTTTGAAGTGTTTTTTTATTCTTTTTTAATAACAATATTATTTACACCATTTGGAGTTTTTTTTACAGACCGTCTAAATATCTCTTTCCTTGTATATAGCAAACAACAAATTTTTGGTTTGTTTGTATTATCATTTATAGCTGTTTTTTTAAATTTTTTTTTTCCACTTGGGAAGGTTTTAAATTCGATTTCAATTCCAATTTCTATTTTACTTATAATCTATTTTAGAAAAAACTTTTTAAATTTAAAATTTATTACGTTTTGTTTATTAAATAGTATTATTGTAACATTGCTTATTTTAGAGAGTGAAGTTTATAGACCTGATGCGGGTCTGTATCATTTGCCATATATAGGTATACTTAATTCAGAGAAAATTATTGCTGGAATAAGTAATCTACATTCCAGGTACGGTCATATATCTATAATTCAATATTTATCAGCATACTCACAAAATATATTATTTGGTGTAAATGGAATAGTTTTTCCTGGAGCCCTAATTGCAAGTTCTGTAATTATAAATTTTGTATACCAGATTTATAAATATAATATTAAACAGAATTATAATTTTCACTTTTTCTTTTTACTGTTTGTTTCAATTTATATTTTCTATAAAATGAACAGATACAGTGAGTACGGAAATGATGCCCCTGCACATTTCTTAGTATTTTTTTTAATATCTGAACTGATTTTATATAAAAATAAGTCATCAATTTCAGATATTGCAAATAATTTGGCACTTTGTCTTTTCATAGCACTCAATAAAGTTATGTTAGTAGTAATAGGGCTGACAAGCTTATTGATTATTTCAAAAAAACAAATTTTAAGTTTATTAAAAAATATAAAATTTGTTTTTGTTATATTATTTTTTATTGTGTATATCTTGAAAAATATCATATCTACCGGATGTATTCTTTATCCACTAAAATTTACATGCTACAATAATCTTAGCTGGGTAACAGTCTCAGAAATTAAAGAAATTTCCGCAGCAGGTGAGGCTTGGTCAAAAGGAATATCTGATTTAAGTGCATCAGATAAAAATAAATACTTAACATATGAAGATTTTAACAAAAATTTTAATTGGGTCAAAGCTTGGTCAAAAAAACATTTAATTATCATTATTGAGATACTAATTCCATATCTAATATTTTGTTTTATAGTTATATTCTTTATTCTCAAAAAAGGTCCGTTGAAAAAAGGTTATCTAAAAAAATATTACATAAATTTATTTATAATATTATTAATTTGTAATATAATTTGGTTCTTAAAAGCACCATTATATAGATACGGGTACTCTTTGATAATTAGTTTTTTAAGTATCTCTTTTGCATTAATAATATTAAAATTTCACCTACACAAAAAAAAATTATTTTTGATATCAAACTTTATTTTAATATTTGGTATAACAATTTTAACAACAAAAAATATATATAGAATTTATGAAAATACCAATCAATATTATAATTATCCTTGGCCTAAATATTATTCAATGAACGGAGAAAATAAAAAAAAGAATAATTTTAAAGTAAGTTATGTTAATACTCAAAAAATCATAATACCTGATAAAGGATATTGTATGTACACTAAGAGTTTATGTAACCATTATGAAATAGGTTCAAAATTAAAGTTAAAATTTAATAATAATTATAAAGTATTTTTCTTGCTAGATGAAAAATAGAAAGAAAAGCATTGTTACAGGAGGTTTAGGTTTTGTTGGTAGCCACTTAGCTGAAAAATTAGTCGATTTAAATCATTCAGTGACGATAATTGATAATTTTTCTAATGGAAAATTGGAGAATATCAAAAAATTTAAAAAAAAAGTAACAATTATAAAAGCTGATATTTCCAAAAAGGGAGTTTGGCAAAAAAAGTTTAAAGATAATGATTATGTTTTTCATTTTGCTGCTTTAGCAGACATAGTTCCTAGCATCAATAACCCTTCTAAATATTTCGATACTAATGTAAAAGGAACTTTGAATGTACTAGAAGCTTCTAGAAAATACAATATTAAAAAATTTTTATACGCCGCATCATCTTCAAGTTATGGTATACCAAAAAAATATCCGACAAAAGAAAACGAAATTTTAGATCCTAAATACCCTTATTCATTAACAAAAAAACTTGGTGAAGATCTAGTTTTGCATTGGGGTAATGTATTCAAATTAAATGTAATATCTTTAAGGTTTTTTAATATTTATGGAGAAAGATCTAGAACAAACGGAAATTATGGAGCAATGTTTGGTATATTTTTAGTACAAAAATTAAAAGGCAAACCTTTTACTGTAGTTGGAAATGGGAAACAAAAAAGAGATTTTACTTATATAAGTGATGTTATTAGTGCAATTACAAAAGCTATAAAATTAAAAAAAAGTAATATTGTTTTAAACATTGGAAGTGGAAAATGTTTCAGTATTAATTACATAGTTAAATTATTAGGTGGTGACATAATCTATATCCCAAAAAGACCTGGTGAGCCTGAGATAACTTGGTCAAATATAAACAAAGCTAAAAAATTACTTAATTGGAGGCCAAGAGTTTCTATTGAAAGTGGGGTAAAAATATTATTGTATAATATTAAATCATGGAAAAATGCGCCTTTGTGGAATGAAAAAAGTATAAAAAGAGCGACTAAAAATTGGTTCAAATATTTAAGGTAGGGAGTAAATTGAAAAAAAAAAAATAATTTTAGATTTTATAAAGTTAGAGAAAATAATCAAAACAATTAGGGCAAAAAATAAAAAGATTGTATTGTGTCATGGTGTATTTGATTTATTTCATTTTGGTCATTTAGAGTATTTTTCTTCAGCAAAAAAGTATGGAGATATACTTATTGCATCCATAACAGAAGATAAATTTATAAATAAAGGTCCTGGTAGACCAGTATTTAAAAGTTTTGAAAGACTAAAGATTCTTGAGGCACTAGAAATCGTAGACTATGTAGTAATAAGTAGGTCAGTTACATCTGAAAAATTAATCAAATTAATAAAACCAGATATTTACGCCAAAGGGCCAGATTATAAAAATCATAAAAATGATGTAACATCAAATATTTTAAAAGAAGTAAAATTAGTTAAGCGTTATGGAGGCAAAACAATTTATACTAATGAGGAAACTAAGAGTTCTTCTGAAATCATAAATAAAAATCATATAGGAAATTTTGATCCAAAAGTAATTTCATTAAAAAAAGAGATAAGAAAAAAATTAAATTATAAGAAATTAATTTTAGACATTGAAAAATTTAAAAAATTGAAAGTTTTGGTAATTGGAGAAACAATTATTGATAATTATATTTTTTGTGAAGCAATTGGTAAATCTGGGAAAGAGCCACATTTAGTTTTGAAAGATCAGTATTCTGAGGAATATATGGGTGGTGTAATCGCAATCGCAAAACATCTAGAAACTTTTTGTAAAAAAGTTACTATTGCAACAGCGCTCGGAGAAAACCATAAGTTTTATTACAGCAAAATTTTGAAACATTTGAATAAGAACGTACATTTCAAGTACTTTGAAAAACAGGGTGCTCCAACAATTTTGAAAAAGAGATATATTGACTATTTAACAAAAAATAAACTATTAGGTATTTATTCATTTAATGATAGAGATTTAAGTAAAGTAGAAATTAAAAAATACCAAAAATTAATTTTCAATCAAATTAAAAATTATGATCTTATTTTAATTTCAGATTATGGACATGGAATTATAAATAATAAATTGGCAAACAAATTATGTAATGCTGCTTCAAATAAAATTTTTTTAAATGCCCAATTAAATGCAGCAAATTTTGGTCATCATACTTTACTAAAATATAAAAAATTTAATTCTTTAATAATTAATGAAAGTGAATTAAGGCATGAAATGAGAGATAGATACTCTAAAATTGAAAATTTAATAAAAACTTTTTCGAGAAAGATAAACCTGGCTACACTTCTTTTAACAAGGGGCACTCAAGGCTCAATACTTTACAAAAAAAAATTGAATAGATTTTATTACTGTCCAGCTCTAGCAAACAATGTTGTTGACAAAGTAGGAGGCGGTGATGCTATGTTATCTTTAGCTGCCTTAAGTCTAAAATTAAAGTTAGATCCACTCGCTGTTTTACTTACTAGCTCAATTGCTGCGAGTGTTGTAGTCGAGAGTATTGGTAATTCAAAAAGTGTAAAAAAAAAAGACCTTCTAAAATCTTTACAATATTTTTGTAAGTAAATTTAATGCAAAAAAAACTTGAATATTTACATCATCTCAAAATTAAAAAATTTTTAAAAAATATAAAAATACTTACTTTAATTGATATTGGAGCTCATTATGGAGACTTTTCAAAAAATTTAAATTTACAATTTTTAAAGAATGCATACTTTTTCGAACCAAATTTATTACTTCATAAAAAATTGGAGGATAATTTATCAAAATTTAAATTTAAAAAAAAAATATTCAAAATTGCTCTTTCAGATAATAAGGGAAATTCTACGTTTTTAATAAATAAAAATTTAGGAACATCTAGTTTAAAAAAAAATATTGATGAAAAAAGTATTCTATTCAAAATTAAAGAAAATCTATTAAAACAAAAATACTACAGAAAAATTAATGTAAAGATTGATAAATTAGACAATTTTTCTAAAGAGATTAATTTTAAAAATTGTATATTGAAGATAGATACTGAGGGCAATGAAATTTCAATTTTAAAAGGGGCAAAACATACGCTTAATAAAATTGATTACATTTTGATTGAAGTGAAAAAAATTAACTTATACAAAAATTATAATGTGAATAAAATATATGAAATATTGCATAATAATGACTTCAAAAAAATTAAAACTTTTTCAACATTTCCATTTATTTATAAAGATATTCTATTTAAAAAAATTAAATTATGAAAAAAAACTTTAAAGCTGCAGTCTTGTTTAAACTTAACGCTCCTCTAAAATTAATTAGTCTTAATTATCCAAAAAATATTGGTAGAGGAAGAGTTTTGGTCAAAATAAAAAATGCAGCTATATGTGGAGCACAGATAAATGAAATACGAGGTATAAAAGGAAAGGATAAATACTTGCCACATATGATGGGGCATGAAGGTTATGGACAAGTTATTAAATTAGGTGATGGAGTTAAAAGATTTAAAATTGGTGATGAAGTAATTATGCATTGGAGGAAATCTAAAGGTTTAGAGGCTGATGGATTTAAATATGATAGCAAATATGGATTGATAAATTCAGGGCAAGTGACTACTTTTTCAGAATTTGCTGTAGTATCAGAAAATAGATTAACAAAATTTAAATTAAATAATAAATTAAAGATTCTAGCTCCACTTTTTGGATGTTGCCTAACTACGGCGTATGGCATTGTTTATAAAGAAGCAAAAATTAAAAAGAATAAAAATCTTTTAATAATAGGGTGCGGAGGACTAGGATTAGCAATAGCAACATTTGCAAAAATTGTTGGGGTTAAAAATATAGATTTTATAGATATCAATTTTCCAAATTCAAAAAAAAAATATATTAAAAGTCTTGGATTAAAAAATTATAATTTGATTAGTGCAAATAAAATTGATGTTTTAAAAAAGAAATACAACTATGTTTTGGATACATCCGGAAAAACTAATAATATATCTCACGGATTTAATTATTTGGATAAAAATTCAGATTTAATACTTGTTGGACAACCAAAAATTAAAAAAAAATTAAATTTGAATAATCCTTTAAGTTTTTTTAATGGAAAAAAAATTTATGCCTCAGATGGTGGGAGGTTTAATCCAAATAAAGATTTTAAACGGGTTGTAAACATAGTAAATAATAATTCAAGGATATTTTTAAATTTAGTATCAAATAGTTATAAATTAAGGAAAATAAATTTGGGAATTAGAAAATTAATGAGAAATGAAGTTCTAAGAGTGATTATAAATAATTAAATTATGAAAATAAAAAATTACAAAAAAAGAATAAAATTTCTGAGAAGAAGACTTTTAGATATTTCTCAAATGCATGGAGCAATTCACCTAGGTGGTGCTTTATCAAGCGTAGAAATAATTGATGCAATATACTCTAAACTAATAAATAAAAATAATAATGACATATTTATTATGTCAAAAGGTCACTCTGCGATTCTACAGTATATATACCTAGAATATTTAGGAGTATTAAAAAAAAATTTTGTAAATAGTTACTGTAAAAAAAACAGTTTACTAGGAGTTCATCCAGATATTGAAGTTCCTGGTATTCATGCCTCAACAGGCTCTCTAGGTCATGGTCTTGCTATATTAAATGGTATAGCTCTAGCTAATAGAAAAAAGAGAAATAAATATTTCCTTCTTATGAGTGATGGTGAGTTGCAAGAGGGATCTGTTTGGGAAGCTGTGAGAATTTCATCCGATTTAAAGCTTAATAACATAATTGTATTCGTTGATTGTAATAATATACAAAGCTCTGATTACGTATCTAAATTACATCCAAATACTTATCCAATAGATAAAAAATTTCGTTCATTTGGATGGCAAGTAGAAAAATGTAATGGTCACAATAGATTAGATTTATTAAAAGCTTTTAAAAAAAGAAAAAAAAATAAACCGTATTTAATTATTGCTAATACCATTAAAGGTTTTCCTCTTAGTTTTGCAAAAGATAATCCTTTATGGCATTATAGATCACCGAGTAAAGAGGAATATAAGATTGCTTTAAAAGAAATATAATTTAATCTATGAGAGTCACGTTATCAAATACACTTACTAAGCTTGCAAAAATAAATAAAAATCTTTATTTTTTAAGTGCTGATATTAATCCAGGTCAATCTATAGAAAAATTCAAAATAAAATTTCCTGAAAGATATATTGATTGTGGGATATCTGAACAATCAATGATTGGCTTGGCTGCGGGTTTAGCATCACAAGGGAAAACAGTCTTTACATATACTATAGCAACTTTTTCGTTATTTAGGCCATTTGAGATGGTAAGAGATGATTTATGTTATCAAAACATGCCAGTAAATATTATAGGTCAAGGAGCTGGTACTTCATACTCCATTTTGGGTGGAACGCATTCTGCACAAGAAGATATATCGATAGCAAGATCATTGCCTAATATGGTGGTTTTCTCACCTTGCGATCCATATGAACTAGAAAAAATTATTAATTATTGTGTAAATATTTCAAAAAAGCCAACCTATATTAGAATTGGTAAAACTGGAGAAAAAAATTACAAATTTCAGGAAACAGAGATATGGAAATTTGGAAAATTAAGAAAAATTTCTAAAGGTAAAGATTTATGTATTATATGTCATGGACCAATAATTAAATTTGCAATCCAAGTACGAGAATATTTTAAGAATACTTTTTCAATTTCAATTTATAGCAGTCATACTCTCAAACCATTTGATAAAAAAGGTATTGAAAAAATATTTAAAAAGTTCAAAAATATTTTAATTTTAGAAGATCATTCAGAAATAGGTGGTCTACAAACTATTGTAAAAGAGAATGCATTTGAGAAAAAATATTCTGGTAAAATAATTTTTAAATCTCTCAAAGATAAATTCATTCATAATTATGGAAAACAAGAGGATTTACTTAATAGTCATGATATCAGCGTAAAAAAAATTATTAATTTAATAAAAAAAATAAAATAAATTTAAATTTCTTAAAATTCTCATAATGAAAAAAAATATCTCAATAATTATTCCATTTTTCAATGAAAAATACGAAATACCATATCTAGTTAATGATATATTAAAATTTGAAAAAAAATATCCAAAAGCAATCTTTGAATATTTATTCATTAATGATTGTTCCACTGATAATAGCAATTTATTATTAAGAAAATTATTGAAAACAAAAAAAAAATTCAAAAAAAAAGTTCGAATAATTGAAAATAATAAAAATATAGGTTGGGCAAATTCGTTAAAAAAAGGATACAAAATTTGCAAAGGTAATTACTGTCTATATATACCTGGTGATGGTGAGGCAAAACTAACAAAATTTATGAACTACAAAATAATAAATGAAAAGTTTGATATATTACTAATACAAAGAAAGGCCATGAAAGGGAGGCCTCTAACCAGAAGGTTCATCTCTTATGTATATAGAAATATATTATCAATTTTATTTTTTATAAAAATTAGAGATTTTAATGGTCTAATTATAATTAATAAAAAAAAAATAAAAAATTTAAACTTGTGTTCTAAATCTTTCTTTATAAGTGCTGAAATTTTAATTAAATCTATAAAAAAAAAATTAGGAATGAATGATAGTTATTATTTTTCAGTTGAAACCAAAAAAAAATATAAATCTACTTCCTTAACCTTCAAACAATTTTTTTTATTATTAAATGATCTTATTAAAACATACAATTACTTAATATTTAAATAACTCTCTAATTTGAGAAAATAATTTTTATCGTAAAAATAAATAAATAAGTAAATATTTGATAAAGTATATAGTGGAACTAAATGCCTTGAATAAATAAACCCAACCATAAATGGGAATAAATAAGATATAAAAAATATAATACAGAAATTATCAATTTTAGAAAATTTTCCTCTAAATATATTTTTAATAATAATAAAAAATGATAACAAAAATAAAACTTTATTTAAAATACTTTCTACATGAATTTTATTATAATTATCTGAGCCTTTAAGTTGTGCATCTCTTTTTATATTAAAAAAAATCACATTTAATTTTTTAATAAAACCTTTTAAAAAGATATCTAAGTTATTTTTTATAAAATTAAGAGTGTAATCTTTGTAATATTTATCAAATTCAAACTCATTGCTAATATTTTTTGTATTTTTAAGATTTTGATCAAGAATTTCATCGTACAAAACATCTGGACTTTCTAGTGGATAAACGCTTAAAAATTTTTCGTTATTAGAACTTGCCAGTGTTACTCCTCCTATTGATACTAATGAAAATGGTGTGATTAATTTGTTAGTTTTTTGGTAAACAAATAATGACCAAAAAAGAAAACAAATCATTATTGAAAGCATTGGTAATTTTTTTTTTTCTGAAAAGAATAGATATATCGCAAAAGTATAGACGAAAAAACATATCGAACCTTTTGTAATATAAATTACTGAAAGTAGTAAAGATAAATAAATCTCCCTGTGTTTAATATTAGAGTAAAAAATTAAGAAAAGTGAAATTATTAAATAATTTATATAACCTTCCTCAGGAACAATTAATAAAGATATACCAAGATTATATGGATTATAAAAAATAAATAATAAGATTAAAAGTATATATATATTTTTTTTAAAAATTTTTTTTAATAAAAGTAATATTAGAGAAAAAAAAATAATATTTTTGATAATATAAATTATAAAAAAATTATCACTTATAAATAAATATGTGAACGATATGAAATAGGGTATAAATGGTAGCCTTCCAGCAAAAAAATCTATATTTACATCAATGTCTAACTTTGTAACATAACCTTTTCCGCTAATTATACTATTAACTATGTATGAGTAAGTGTGTGTTAATTGGTCAATTGATATTTTTGAATTCACAACAAGTTGAGGGTACTTATTTAACAAAAATAAACAGAATAAAATATTTACACAAATAAATACGATAAAAGTTATTAATGTAAATAATATATTATTATTAATAAATATTTTAAGAATATTTTTCATTTTATATTAAATAAAATTTTTAAAATATTATTTATAAAAATTATCAAATTAGTCTTTTTTAGATTTATGAAAAAATAATCTTTTCTTGAATATATTGAATTTGAATTTAATAATCTTTTTATTCTTAAATCATATATAATTTTATCATTATAAATTTTAAATAATTTGTTTTTTTGAATAACAAAGTCATTCATTATAAGAATACTAATAATTTTAAATCTTATTGAGCTTTTAGGTGCATAAAAGAACACATGGATATTAAAGATTATTAAAATGAAAAAGATAAAGGATGTAAAAAATAGATAATTATTCTCATAATTACATATTTCCAAATAACAAAATAAAAGAAAAGAAAAGAAAGAACACTTTATAAATTTATTTAAATAATCATAATTGGTTAAAAAAGATAAAAATAAAAATAATATAAAAAATAATAATGTAGAAATAAATAATATTATTAATTGAGTTAAAAATATATTATCCATTATTGATTTTATTTTTTTGAATTTTTTCTAGAAACAAGAAAAAATTTATAAATAGTAGGTTTTTTTTATTGTATTTAATTAAACTATTTTTCTTTTGTATATAACTGTCATCAATCAAACTATTAAATCTTTTTATAAACATTTTTTTTTTCAAGAATAAATTGTAAAGAATTTTCTTTTTAATTTTTTTTTTTTTTGAAATCTCTGTTAGAAGAAATAAAGAAGGACTTCCCTCTATAGGCATAATTGTAACAAAAGTATAAGAAGTAAAAAATAAAAGATTTAAAAATGAAAAATATAATATTTGATAGGTATTATTTATTCCAGTTATGTATAGAAAAGAAATAAAACCAATTAAAAAAGCTATTAACTCAACTATAAAATTTTTAACTTTGTATATACGATAATAAAATATATTTAATACAAATGATAATAGAACGCATAAGATGAATATCGAAAAATTAAAAAACATATTAATTATTTAACAATTTTTTAATTTTTTGTTTGTTAAAATTACTATTAATAATTAATTTATTGATTTCATTAATTCTAGAATTAACGTCAAAATATTTAACTTTTTCATCACAAATCATTATTTTATTATTACTAGTTTTTAATAAATTTTTACCTAAAGTTATTTCTTCAGATAATTTTTCACCCTTTTTTAAACCTGTAAATTCAATACTTATATCTCCTTTTGGATTTGATTTATTTTTAATCATGTTGCCACTAAGCTTAATAATTCTATTTGCAATTTCATAAATTTTTATCTGCTTACCCATATCAAGTGCAAATATTTTAAAATTTTTTTTATTTAAATACGCAGAGTTTATTACCAATTGGACAGCTTCGTTTATAGACATAAAATAACGCTCAACTTTTTTATGAGTAACTGTTAAAGATTGTTTCTTTTCTATTTGATCAAGAAAAATTGGTATTACCGATCCACTAGAGCCAATTACATTACCAAATCTTACTACAGAAAACGATGTGTTTTTTAACTTATTCTGTTTATACAAATTATGTGTAATCAGTTCACCAAATCTCTTAGTTAATCCAAGTATACTTGTAGGATTTACAGCTTTATCAGAGCTTATAAAAACAAAATTCTTAACTTTTTTAATCATTACAAAATCAATTATTTTTTTTGTGCTGAATATATTATTTTTTATCATTGAAAATGGATTTTGTTCTCCTAAAGAAACATGCTTATATGCTGCTGCATGATAAATATCATCAATTGCTAATTTATTAAAATACATTTTTAAAAATTCTATATCATTACAATCTCCCAATATGGGATAAACTATATTTTTTAATTTATTATTATTTTTTAATTTATTCATTAAATTAAAGAGGTTTATTTCTGAAATATCAAGTATATACAATTTACTTGGTGAATATTTCAATATTTCAATACAAAGCTCTCCTCCTATAGAACCACCACCTCCAGTAACTAATATTTTTTTTTTATATATATTTTTTTTTAATATGTTTTTATCAACTTTAATTTTAGGTCTATCAATTACATCGAAGAAATTTATTTTGTTTTCTAAAGATTTAGTAATGAAAGTTTTTAAGTAACTTTTTGCGTTTGATATTCTTCTTATTCTAATATTACTATCTTGTAATAAATTGAATAATTCCCTATATTTTTTATCAGAATAAAAATTAGATCCAACAATAATCTCAGTTATTTTCTTTTCTTTTATAATTTTAATTAATTGATTTTTTTTGTAAATTTTTATTCCGTTAATTTCTCTTTTTTTATAAGTTTCTAAGTCGTCAATAAATCCTTTGACTAACCCATAATTTGGAAACTGTCTTAAGCTATTTAAAAGAGAAACTGTATTTTCATTTATTCCATAAATAATGATATTATTCTTATATTTATTAGTATTTTTATCAGAATTTATTAAATAATTTAAAATAATCCTATGTATAACAATTAAAATACCTACAAGAATTGGTGCAATGAATGAGACTGATCTAGGAAAATAAACATATTCATATATTAGCAAATTTATTGAAATTAAAATAATTTTGAAAATAAAAATTGCTTTTACAATTTTTAAAATTGAAAAGTTATCAAAGTACCTTATTAAAATTTGATAAATATTAAAAAACGAAAAGACGAATATTAATACTAAAAAATATAAAACATATATAAGAAGATCAATTTCCCAAAATGGATAAAATTCCTCTAATCTCAATGAAAACGCTGCGGTTAAAGATATAATGATTATTATTAAATCGCTTAAAAGCAAAATTATTTTTTTGTTAATATTAGATATTTTAGGTTTTAACATTTTCAAATATTAGGATTTATATAATATTTTTATAATAGACCGAACAGTTTTATCAACATTGTATTGTTTAATTTTTTTTTTTATATTACTTCTTAATTTTATTGATAATTTTTTATCTCTACTTAATAAAGAAATAATTTTAAATAAATGACCTGAGTTTCTATAAATATATCCATTATAATTATGTTTAATTAAGTCATGTGCAGCACCAGAATTATGCGAGGTTATAACTGGTAATCCTGAGGCCATTGCTTCATTAATTACTAATCCCCAGGTCTCGTAATTTGAGGTCATAATCAAATAGTTATTTAAAGAATAGATCTTTTTAAGTTCTATTTGATTTTTAAATCCCAACATTTTTACATTTTGTAGTCGTTTATGTTTTATATACTTCTGACAATATCTTTCGAGTGGGCCAGAACCAACTATGTTAAAAACTATATTTTTTTTTTTCCTTAAATCTTTCGGCAAGTTTCAAAAAAAGTAGAGGATTTTTTCTTTCAATTAATTTTCCAACAAAAAGAAATTTGATTTTTTTGTTTCTTTTATGGTTAGTTTTATTTTTTGAAAAAAAACTATTATCAACAAAGTATGGTGCACTATATAATTTGAAATTTTGAATTTTAAAGTGTTTGTAGAATTTTAAATTTAATTTTCCTATAAAAAGAAAAAAATCTATTTTAGAGAATAAATACTTTAAAAAAAAAAATTTAATTATATTTTTAAAAATTGAGTTTGTAGAAAATAAATTTGTCTCTACCCTTAGAATACTTTTGATATTTAATTTTTTTGCGAGATATATCGCTTTCAAATACAAAATATTTGACCATCCAAATATTAATATTCCATTATATTTTTTTTTTTTTAAATAATTTTCAAGATTTTTAAACGATACTTTCCAACTATCTACATCATCATAATTTTTTTTTGAAAAAAAATAATTATAGTTATCTAACATGTTTATATTCCAATTAAATTTTTTGTTAAAACCTTTATCTTTTATTTTAGAATTTAGACCGTGTTTTGAAGAAAAAAATACGTCGACTTCTATATTTTTTTTTGATAATTCCTTAAAAAGAGGGACTTGATATTGAATTGGGTGAGTAGAGACAATTGCAAGTTTTTTCTTCAATGCTTTACATCCTCCCCTTTTAATACAACAAATAATGTTTTTGCTAATATTTTAAGATCAAATATAAACGAGATCTTGTTTTTATATATTAGATCGTAATAAACTTTTTTTTCTAAATCAATTTTATCTCTTCCATTTATTTGTGCTAAGCCTGTTATTCCTGGTTTTAGAGTATTAATTTTTAAATCTTCTCTTTTTTTTATTAAATCGTATTGGTTAATTAAAGCAGGTCTAGGACCTACTATAGACATGTCACCAATTATTACATTTAATATTTGCGGCAATTCATCAATACTAAATTTTCGTAAAACTTTGCCAACTCTAGTTATAAATTTATTTGCTTCATATAAATCATTTGTATTCACTTGGGGTGTATTGACTAGCATTGTCCTGAATTTTATCATATTAAACAACTTTTTATTTTGCCCAACTCTTTTTGAAATATAAAAAATTGGCCCTTTGCTCTCAATTTTAATGATAAGACTAATTATTAAAAACGGAATAAATAATATAAATAGCAATATAAGCGATATTGATAAATCAGTGATTTTTTTCAATTTTTTTTTTTTTTAATTTGAGTAAATAAGTAATAATTATAGTATATCCAATAATGTAGCAAATTATATAATTCAATTTATTTTGAAAAAAGTAATACAATAAAGTTGATAGAATTATAAATATTAAAATTGTTAAAAAAGTAACCAACTTTGAAAAATATTCAGCAATTAAATGGTGGATGTGATTTGTATCAGGTTTAAAAGGGTGTTTGCCGGAAATTAATCTAGAAATAAAGAGTCTAAACATATCTAGACCAGGTATGGCCATAATTACAAATATTTCATCAGCATAAAACTTAAAATTTTGAAAATTATTTGATTTAATAAAAATATATGAAATTAAAAAAGCTAACAATTGAATGCCACTCTCTCCTAAATAAATTTTATTTCTTAAGTTTAAATATAGGAATAAAATTAAAGGTATAATAATACTAAGCGATAAATTAAAAAATATATTCTTGTAAATAAACAAACAAAAAATTAATAAACAATAAAATCCAGATTGTAAGTTTATGCCATCAAACATGTTCAAAGCATTCATAAAAAGTAAAAAAGCTAATACTGTAAAAAAATATGAGAAATTTTTTAATTCAATTTTATTTTCTACAAAAGAAAAATTAATTTCAGATATAATTAATTTATTATCAACTAAGACAAAAACAGTAACTAAAATAAATGAAACAATTAATTTATAATTTGGTTTTAATTTAAATTTATCGTCATATAGTCCAAATAAGTAAAATAGTATTGAACCAAAAACTAAAGAAAAATATTCTTTAGATTGTTGTGTGAAATTGTAAGTAAAATTTTCATTACCGAAAGTACAAATAGAAAGATAAATTAAAAAATTTAAAATTAAGATACTTCCACCCAGTAAGGTTACTGGTCTTTTTTGAAATTTTCTTTTTCCATCTGAATAATCTCTAATATTAAAAAACTCATCTATCTTACTAAAAAAGACTAAAATTAGTAAGTTTGATATTATTAAAATTATTAAAAAATCAGGTACAATCATTTAATTTTGTAATTATTCATGTAAATTAAAAAACCAACTGGCATAAAGTATATTACTGAAATCCAATTATTAAACAAATTTCCTGACGGTATTAAAGGAAACAGGTTTACAAAAAAAAATATGTACAATAATATTTTACTTTGTATCAGTAAGTTTTTACTATTAAAGTTTTTAAAAGCTAATCGAAGTATACTTGCTCCAGAGAAAATAAAACAAAAAAGAATAATAAAAAAAGAAAATATGCCTGTTTCAGACAATAATTGCATATATATATTGTGTGGATGAGTTGTACATGCACGTTCGTATAAATAATTTTCTGGTTTTGAGCAGTATTTTCTAAAACTTTTAACACCATGTCCTAATAATGGTTTTTCTTTAAACATTCTATATGCGATAATATAATGTCCCTCATATTCCTTGCTAAAAACCTTTATTCGCTCATTTGAATTATTTAAATTCATTTGAGATATAATTTGGTCGTAAAATCTTTCCTTAAGTTTTGGTTTATAAAGTATTAGAGTTGAAGATAAAAAAATAATAATTAGCATAGAAATTGAAATTATTTTTCTTAAATCTTTACAAGATACTAACATAAGAAAAATTGAAATTACAATTAATACTAGCGATGTCCTTTCTCCACTTATAAAAGTAATTAAAAATGACACAACAATTACAAAAAATATTTGTAAATTATTAATTTTTAATTTGAATTCTTGTTTACTAAAAAAAATCAAAGAGATTATAAAAGGAAAAAAACGCGCTATATAACTACCAAGTACTTCATCTTCTCCAAAAAAACTTGTTATCCTAAAATTGCTATCTACTTTTTTCCAACCAAAAATATTTTTGTTAAATATAAATTCCACCAGTGAGTCAATACAGAGAGCCACTAGAATAATTAAAAAAACATAAGTCAAATATTTAACAATTTTTTTATTATTTAAAAACAATAAATATGTTGATAAACTAAATAATCCAAATCTCAAATAGGGAATTGAAGTTTTTAAAGAGTATAAAGCATATTCTGATAAAAAAGATGATAAAATAATTAAAAAGTAAAATATATAAAAAAATAAAATAAATCTTATTTTAAAAATATCGTAATATTTTGAAGATAAAACTTTATATAAAAATAGCAGACTTATTACTACAACAAAGAAATCAGGGATAAAAGGACCAGTAATTAATCCAAAAGGAATTAAAATAAATAAAAAGGAACTGAAATTATCTATTTTATGAAATTTTATTTTTAACTTATTCATTTATAAAAAATCTGCAATAACTTTAATGGGAGTCTTAAATAAGTTAAAAAAATATTTGAATATATTCCATTCTTCTTTAGAGAGTAATTTATTTCTTTTGATGACAAGAAATAACTTTTTAAATTCTTTCCACTAGCACCGCCCGTAGACATATAAACCATACAATAATTTATTTTTTTAAATTTTAATTTTTTTACTAAAAAACTTCTTACAAAATAATCAAAATCACCAGCAATTACAAAATTTTCTTCGTATAATCCAACGAAATCTATAGCTCTTTTTGAAAAGAAACTTGACAAGTGAGGTGGTGAATAACCAATACGTAACATCCATGTTTTAAAAGTTTTTGAGGGATAATATCTTACAATCCTTTTATCGCTTAAATTTTTTTTAAATGCAACATCTCCAATTAAAATATCCATTTTTTTGTCATTTTTAAAATGTTCAACTGCTTCACTAACAACTTCATAGTTTGTAAAAATATCATTACCATGAATTAGAGAAATGATATCCCCAGTAGCTAGTTTTATACCTTTATTTATTGCATTATAAATTCCATTGTCTTTCTCTGAAATTATTACTTTAATCTTGTCTTTGTATTTATTTATTATTTTTGTAGTGTTATCTGTAGATGAGCCATCAATTACTATATACTCAATATTTTTGTAATTTTGATTAAGAACTGAATTTAATGTATTTTCGATAGTATTTTCACAATTAAAACACACTGTGATTATTGAAACTTTTAACATTAACTTCTTCTTATTATCCAATCCTCTAGAACAAGAATATCCATATTTGTCCTTAAAAAACAATCAATTGCCTCTTGAGGATTTCTTACAATAGGTTCATTTTCATTAAATGATGTGTTTAAAATTACTGGTACAGATGTTAACTGGTAAAATTTAAATATTAAGTCATAATATCTTTCATTATCTTGTTTTTTTACAGTTTGAAGCCTTCCAGTTCCATCAACATGTGTTATTGCTGGAAGGATTTTTTGTTTCTCGAATTTAACAGGATATACCTCTGACATATAAGGCACTTCTTTTTTAATTTCAAACCAATCATTTGAAAATTCACTTAAAACAGATGGGGCAAAAGGTCTAAAACTTTCCCTTCTTTTAATTTTAAGATTAATAATATCTTTTATCTTAGGATTTCTTGCATCAGCCAAAATTGATCTGTTTCCTAACGCTCTTGGTCCCCATTCCATTCTTCCTTGGAACCACCCGATTATTTTTGAATCGATCAAAAAAGATACTGTTTTATTTATTAAATCTTCAGGATTATTTTTTTCAATTTTAAATTTTTTTAATTCTTTGTTTTCTTCGATATATTTTTCAATATCTGAAGATGTGTATTCATTGCCAAGATAAGAATAATTTTTTAAAATAATTTTTTTTTTTGATTTCTTTTTTAAAACCGCAACTGCTGAACCAACTGATCCCCCGCCATCACCAGGGTTTGGGGAAATGTAAATATTTTCAAAAGGAGTCAATTTTAAAATTTTACCATTTGCTACTGAATTCATTATACAGCCACCTGATAATGTTAAATTTTTTATTTTGTAAGTGTTGTAAAGATCATTTAGTAATTTTATAAATATTTTTTCATAAACATATTGTGCAGATTTAGCGATATCCTTGTGTTTATGAGTAATTGGCTCATTAGATTTTCTAGCTTTTCCCAATAAATTTATAAACTCATTTGAATATAATTCATTATATTCAAGTTGACCTTCTGAACTTTTTTTTATTATATTTTTTTTATGATGAAAAAAATATTTTAGATCAAGTTCGAATCCTTTTTTGGTAGTAAAAACAATTTTTGAAATTTCATCTTTAAATTTTGGTTCACCATAAGAAGAAAGTCCCATAACTTTATACTCATCACCATAGTTTTTAAAACCCAAGTATTGAGTTATAGCTTGATAGAATATTCCCAATGAATGTGGAAAAAATATCCTTTCATTAATAACATTCTTATTATTTTTGAAAATACCCCAAGCAGAGCTTGAAAAGTCTCCAAAACCGTCTAAAGATAAATTAATACATTCGTCAAAATTGCTAAAAAACAAAGAAGAGGAAATATGTGATAAGTGATGGTCTACATATTCAATTTTACCTTTAAAAGTATTTTTTTGATCAATATTTTGGATTATTTTTTTTATTGAAATTTTTTTCTGCATATTATTCAAACTTGAAATTGCTAATTTAATGCTCAATGGATTTTTTAAAGTAAAAAATATCTTTCTACCTAATGATTGAATGGGGTTTGAATTAATAGATATTATATCTACTTGTGAAAGATTTATACCAGCTACTGAAAGGCAATAATTTATTGCATTTTTGGGAAAATTTGAGGTATGTTTAATTCTTATAAAGCGTTCTTCCTCAGCGGCAGCAATTAATTCATTATTTTTAAAAATACATGCTGATGTATCCGAATGAAGAAAATTTATACCTATTATATATTTATCAGTCATTTAGATTTATCCATGCTTTAGAATTATGACATCCTGTAAGAAGATCCTCATATATATTCGATAATTTTTTTACACATTTCTCATTATCAAAATAATCTTCAATAACTTTTCTTGAATTATTGCCCATATGTTGAAGATCAACTTCTTTTAAGCATAAAAGTTTATTTTTAATACTATTGCTTTCTGTCTTAACAATAAATCCAGCTGTTTCCTCTTTTATAATATTCATCCTACATTGCTCAGAAGCTATCACTGGTAAGCTAAGAGACATTGCCTCTTTAAGAGCAATAGAATCAGCTTCCTCAAAAGAGGGTAAAATAAATAGCGAGGCAGTTTTAAGATAATTAATTTTTTCATTTTGGCTTTTAGGTTTTTTAATAAACACTCTGTTAGCAAGATTAAACTTTTCTATAATTTTTTGAATTTTAGTTATATATTCAACCTGACCTGGACCAGTTATCTCAAAATAAAAATCATTAAAGAAATTATCTGGTAAAGACTTAAGAGAATTTAGCAGTAATTCAATTCCTTTTTTTTTGTGTATTCTACCAAAAAAAATAATTTTTTTTTTTACTCTATTATCGTTTTTAACTTCAATGTTTTTTTTAAATTTCCTTAGATTTATTCCATTAGGAATTATAAATGCAAATGGTAACTTAAAATTTTTTCTTGCTTCGTAATATTCATCTTTTGTTGAAAAAAAAAATAGCATCTAAAGATAGAAGGAATTTATTTAAAAATAATATTGTATATATTTTTTTCTTAAGAAATTTCTCTTTTAACGACCAACTATCCAATACTCCATGTGGAATTAAAACTGTTTTTTTTCCTAATTTATTTGCAAAATACGATATCAAAAGAATTTTCAAATTCCATAACTCATGAAAATGAATTATGTCAAATTGTTGAATAAATTTTATAAATTTATTTTTTCTCTTAATAATAAATAACGTTGATATTAGATAATACAAGCTCAGCGATTTTAATTTTAAAACTACTATGATTTTTTTGTTTTTATTGATAACACTAGAATAATTTCTTATAACTTCGGGTGGTCCGCCTTGATCAATACTCAGAGAAGATAAAATATTAAGAACTTTCATTATAAGACTTTTTTATAAAAATTGATATAATCGAAAATTAATTTTTCTATATTAAATTTAGCTTTTACAAATTCTTCACCGTTTATACCTACTTTGACTAAATCATTTTTCTTCATATTTAAAATTTTATATAAAGATCTTAAAAGATTATTTTCTGAAAAATCTATAATGAAACCTGCATTTAGATCTGCCAAGACTTTCCATGGTGTAGATGTTGTTGTTAAAACTGGAATACCAAGTGATAATGCCTCTAATATTGACATTCCAAAATTTTCACTCTTACTTGGTAGTATAAATAGATCTGAGTTAGATAATATTTCCAATTTTTTATCTTTAAAATAGACTGGATCAGAAATTTTTATACTATCATTGTTTCTAAAATTGCGGATTTCTTTTTTAACTCTCAGAATATAATTATCATCAGAAACTGGTCCATAAATATTAAGTTCCCAATTTTTGGGAGCAATTTTTACCCAAGATCTAACCAACTCTAATAGTCCTTTTTTTTCATGAATTCTGGAAAAAAAAGTAGCTTGATATTTTGTCTTTTCTCCAGAGTCTTTTTTTTTTTCTTTAATTTCTAAACCATGTGGTAATACTTTTATTGGTGATTTAACTCCTAATTTTATAAGGTTTTCCATCTCCATTTCACTTGTGGCATGTATATAATCTACATTGTTTAAAATTTTCTTTTGATAAATATTCCATGCAATTTTTTTCTTTATGTTTCTTTGACTCAGTGACCAAGGTTCTAACGCTCCCAAAGGTGATATAATTATTTTTTTTTTTAATTTTTTTGAAGAATTGAAAGCTTTTATGTGAAATGGCCTCCAAATTCCAAATATATGAACTATATCTGTGTTATTTAATATTAATCTATAATCTCTGTTATATTTAACAAAAGAGTTTGAATTATAAATTAATTCAACATCAATATTATTTTTATACAAATAATGAAGTTGTTCAGATATTACTGTGTACGGCCCTCCATATGCTGGTGAATGATTATCTACAACATATGATATTTTCATCTAACTATCTTTTTTTGTAAAAATTAATATTTTTTTTATACCAATTATTTATTTCGATGATTTTGTCTTCTAATTTATATTTAGGTTTCCATTTTAATTTTTTCATTTTATCGTAATTGATGCTATATCTAAAGTCGTTAAATGGTCTATCTTTTACATGATAGGAAAATTTTTTAAAATCTAAATTATTAATTCTAGCAATTAATTTTACTACTTCTATATTTCTATATTCAAATGGTGAACCGATATTATATATTTCTTTTACTTTTCCTTTTCTTATAATTTTAACAATCCCAGAACAAAAGTCATCGATATGTAAAAAAGACCTTTTTTGCATACCTGATCCATGTATCGGAAATTTTTTTTTCCTTATAAAGGACCAGCAACAACCAGGAATAAGTTTTTCTGGATGTTGCCTGTATCCAAATATGTTATTTGATCTAATTATAATTATTGGTAAATTATATGAATGTATATAACCATTTATAATCATTTCAGCTGCTGCCTTTGAACTCGAGTATGGGTTAGAGGGATTAAATTTTGAATCCTCTTTGAAGCTAGAGTTATATATCTCACCATAAATTTCATCAGTGCTTACATGTATAATTTTTTTTATTTTATTTATTTTACATGCTTCCATTACATTTTTTGTTCCGAGTACATTGGTCATTATAAAATTGTCATTTAAGTTATAAGAATTATCCACATGACTTTCTGCTGCCACATGGATCATTAAATCAACTTTTTTAGTGTGCTTCAAAATTTTCTTAAAATTACATATATCATCTTTTATAAATTTAACTCTTTTACTTCTAATAATATTTGAAATATTTTTTTTGCTTGCGGCATAAGTAATTTTGTCAATTATAATAATCTTTGATTTTTTAAATACTTGATAGATGTATTCAGATAAATGAGAACCTATAAATCCACAACCACCTGTGATAACAATTTTATGCATTTAATTTTTTTCCTAAATTTTTACAGTAATTTAAAATATACTTTTTACTTATACTAAATTTAATATTTTTTGATAATTTTTTATTATCCAAACAGTACGAGTTATTTTTTTTAATTGCCGTATAACTAATATTTCCAGAGCCAAAACCATTAAGAATACTTTTAAGCAGAGAAATAATTTTTATTGGTATACCTGAAGATAAGTTAAATATTCCTGTTTTTTTTCTTAAAATTAACTTATCAAGCGCTTCAGAAAATTTGTTCACTGGTATAAAATCTTTAGTTTTGTTTATATCAATATCAAACACTATACGTTTTGATTTTTTTAATGATCTTAAAATTCTTGAGATAAAGAGATTTCTCGAGGATGTATCAAATAATAATACAGTAGATATTCTTAAAACAAGAAGATTTTTTTCAAGAGTTTTATTTAATTTCATTTCTATTTTTCTTTTATTATTTCCATAAATATTATTTATTTTACTCAATTTTTGCCTTTCCTTAAAAATTTTTTTTTTTCTGTTGGAATAAACTAATCTCGTTGAGGGCAAAATATAAATGATATTTTTATATCTAATTTTTTTTGAAATTTTATAATCTAATTGTCTCTTAAAATTAATCGGTCTTTTTTTAAGATTTGGATCAAATGAAAAATTTAGAATATGTGAAAAATTTTCTAAATTTAGATTTTTTAATGAAGATCTATCTACTATTGTGATTTTTTTTATTTTTGAATGCTTAAAATAATTTTTGGCAAGTAAACTTTTTTTACCTATAATTAAAACACTAATTTTCTTCATCTAGAACTTTTAAGAATTTTTTGGTAAAGATTAATTGCACTATTACTGTAAGATGACCAATTAAAATTTTTGTTTATTTTTTTTAAAGAGTTTCTTGACATTTTGTTTCTTAATGTCACATTAAAATACAACTTTTTTATTTTATTCTCTAAAGATTTACAATCTCCTGCCTTAATAACAAATCCGTTTTTGTTATTTTCAATTATTTCAGAAGCTCCAGTATTAAATGTTGTTATCACAGGAAGGCCACAAGCCATCGCTTGTGGTACCACCATACCAAATCCATCTTCAAGCGAATTTAAAACGAATATATCTGACATATTATATATAGTATTTAATTGTTTTTCATTTTTTTTTCCAAGAAAGTGAATATTAGAATTTTTATGTTTATTTAAAAAATTACTTAATCCTTTTTCTATATTACCAACAAATATTAATTTAGCGTTTTGGATTTTTAAATTATTAAATGCTTCTATTAATATGTGTGAACCTTTTCTAACAGAAACTTCTCCACTTGATACTATTGTGAATTGTTTTTTCTTTCTAGCAATTTTTTTTGGGTAAAATTTTTTAAGATCTACACCAAGTCTTAAAACTTTTATTTTGCTGTTTTTAAAACCTTTTTTTATAAAAGATCGCTTTGCGAATTTACTAGGAACACAAATATAATCTGCTTCTTTATATTCTTTGATTTCTTTTGATAAAATTTCTTCTGAAGGCAAAAGTGGTTTCAATCCTAACCTTTGATATTCTTTTTTTAAGATATCATGTTGAAATTTAATATGACAGGATCCTCTTTCTATAATTTTTATAGTTTTTTTATCAGCTAAATTTTTAAAACTATTCAATGAAAAACCTGACCAACCAACAAGTATATCACAAGTATAATTATTTATTTGCTTTGATGCTAATATGTCAAATAATTGATCATTATAAAAGTTCAACTTAGCATAAAATTTTTTTGGGGCGAAAAGGTCAATTATTTTTTTTAATATTTCTTTGATAGCAATAGTTTGTATCATATGTGATGGAATTTTTTCTTTGATTTTAAATTTTGGATAAGACGTAAACATAACCTCTAAATAGCCTTTATTAAAAAGGCCTTTGGCTAAATGAAAAGCATGGAATTTTCCGCCTACTAATATTATTACTTTCATAAATTAATATTTATTTGCTTAATAATTTTTTAACTCCTATAAACACGTCATTAATTTCAATCGTATTTATGCCACCTTTTAACCTAATAATGTATGAATTATCATTTAAAGGAAACCACTTTCCATAATCATCATGATTGTTAAATAGGGAAATATTTTTTTTTTTAAATAATGTAGCTAAGTGCATACTTCCATTATCTTGGCAAATATGTAAATCAGAATACTTAATAATATTTATCCATTCACTTACACTCGTTTTTCCACATTTATTTATTATTTTATTTTTAAATTTATATTTTAATTTTTGTGCTAGCTTTTCTTCTTTTTTTGTACCTGTTACAACAATTTTATTTATTTTATATTGTAAAATTAATCTTTCACATAACTTTATCCATTTTTCACTTTTCCACCTCACTGGTTTATTAATTTTTATTTCATTTGGTAATCTTCCTAATGCAAAACCTCCGGGCGCTATTGTAAGGTATCTGTTTTTAATTATTTTTTTTTCTTTGTAAGTTTTTATATAAGAAAAATTTTTTATTTTTTTTACACTTGAATTTTTAAAAACCCTTCTAGTTATTTGTATTGTTTCAGTTTCTTTAGAATATTTTTTTCTTTTAAAAAAATTTTTAAAACCATTTATATCTGGTATATTCACCAAACTGAAAAATATATAATGTTTTAAAATAGAAAAAAAGTTACTATACTCTTGCAAATATATAAATTTATCGAATTTTTTTTTTTTTAAATTAAAAATTATTTTTTTTAAATATCTTAAACTTTTGTATTTATTTTTGTTTATTAATAAAAAATTATCTACTATTTTTTCATTGCCAATTGAAGCTGGTAACATGAATTTTTTACGATTTTGTATAGTAAGGTAAGTAATTTTTGAATTTTTATATCTTTTTCTAAGCATTCTCAATACAGGAATAGATATAAAATAATCACCAAAGTTCGAATTTCGAAAAATTAAAATTTTCATAATTTTTTGTTGCTAATTTTTTTTGGATAAATATTAAAAAAATTACCAAAATTAACAAAAATATAAATTTTTGAGGAATTATGCCTAATACTAATGATAAGTTTGATTCCAAATAAAACATTGGATATAGAGATGAAAGTGAGATGAGAAATAAATAATTTTTTTTACTAAAACTCAATTTACGAGTAATAATTGCAAATAAACAACCCATCAAAAACATCCCAACTATTATTCCTATTTGGCCAAAGTTTATATAGAATTCATTTAAAACAGGTGTATTCCATGAGGTTTGTTTATCGTTAGGATTTAAAATTTTATAAGCTATCCCAAAATATCTCCCAAATTCTTCCTTCGGCTTTTCAGCCCAAATAATTCTTGGAATTGGTTTTGTTAGCAGTGGTATATATGATTTTCCGTTAAAGTAAGGAACTTTTTCAGGAGTTAACTCTGTTATTACAATCAAAGAGTTGTAACTGTGAAATAATCTTTTTAAAGTCGTACTTGAGTATTTGTAAATAACATCTTTGTTACTTTTTTTCCAAATTTTCTTAAAGGCTTGTTTATTTGAAAATATAAATCTTTGAAAATAGGTTTTATCTTGAAGATTTTTCGTTAAATTATCTGGAATTGGATAATTATACATTATAACTTTCCTATAATTTTCTTTATTTGCATTTAATAAAATAAAAATTAATGAAATTAAAAATATTTGTTTAAAATAAAACTTTTTATTGTACAAAAAATTTAACAAATACAAATAAAATGCAATTAAAAATGGTAAAGTCATCAAGCCTGTCAATATTTCATTATAAATTGGCACTAAGCACAATATTAAAAGTATTGTTTTAAATAAAAAATTTGCCTTTTTTCTAAATACGTAAATGTAAAAACATCCAATATAAAAAAAAATGAGTGGGTTTTTAGTTTGGTTTAATTTATTCAAGTAGTAATTGTCAGCAAAAGTTATTAAAAAATAACTAAAACATGCAATTAAACCGATAATCAAAACTTGATTAGGATTATCTTCTATTTTAAGAAAACTATAATTAGCTCTATTTTGTTTAAAATATTTACAAAGTACAATATAACCAATATTAAAAAAAAGAAGTCCTAGACAATATAATTTAATAGTAAATAAAAGTTCATTTCCACTAGCATTTATCAATTCTTGTTTTTCATATGTCAATAATGCAGATAATGTATCATGATCGGATCCAACTGTTGAAGTAAAGGGGGACTGATCATAAATTATAGAAAGAGTACATGTTAAAAAAAAGTACAAATGAGTAAGATAAAAAAATGGTATTGAATTATTTTTTTTGTAATTATTAAGATAAAAGTAAATCGGAAATATATTTAAAATAATAACAAAAAAATAATAAATATTTAGGGCAAAACTGTCGTATTTATAAATAGGAAATAGTTGAAACAAAAAAATAATAATCAAAAAATATCCTGTTTTTAAATTATATTTTTTTTCTATTAATTCCATTTATCCTTTTTATAAGATATTTTGCCCTATTTAAATAAGTGTGTTTTTTCGCAATCACAAAACCACTTTTTCTAACTTTGTCTGCAGTTTTCGGATTGTTAAGAATGAATTTTATTTTATTATTTAATTCAAAGTTATTGGAGTACATAAAACATGAAATATTTTCTTTAAAAAATTCGTTTTGCTCTTTAGATCTTTGGGTTAACATTAAACCATTATAACCTGGTATTTCAAAAGTTTTCATATTATGAGATGTTAAGTTCTGTTTTCTAAGAATATTAAGACTAATTTTAGAGGATCTTATAGCTTCAACTAAATTTTTTCCTTTAATATGGCCCCTAGCATCGAAATTATTTTTGTTAAAAATATTAAATCTCTTCCAGTTTCCGCCATAAATAACTTTATCATATTTTATAGAATTTAAAACTTTCTCCCTTAAAATATCATAGGTTCCAATAAATGTTATTGTATTTTTATATTTATTATTTTTTTTTAATTTAAAGTTAGTTAGATTGTCAAAAGCAAAAGGTAAATATAAGCATAAATTTCTTTTATATTTTTTTTCTATTTTTTTTTTTATTTTTTTTGACCAAATGCAAAAAACATCAAATTCTGGTATAACATTTAAAAAGTTTTTATTTGAAATTGATGGATCTATAATATTGAATGGATCATCGGGGTAATAATTTATCCAAATCGATTTTTTTAAATTTTTCATTTTTTTTAAAGTTTTTACGTCTAAATAAATTCCTTTAAAAATCATCACAAAATCATAATTATGATGATTATTTTTTAAATAAGAAATAATTCTAAATTTTAATAAGAAATAATGAAAAAATGGAAATAAACTTTGAAGTTTGGCTATTATTCTATTTTTAACATTTTGATCGATTTGTAAAAAGTCAACACTATATTGTAATTTCTTAAAAGCTTTAAAATAAAATGATTCTAAAGTCGATTCTCCTTTGTTTCCAATTATAAGGATTTTCATTTTCATTAAGGATTTTTTATTTATAAATATCGTTCAAATTAATAATTTGACTAAAATCCTTAAGACTATTTACTCTGTGAGTGATTGATAGCAATGATATATTTGGAAAATTTTGCATAATGTTATTTATAATTTTATTTTCAGTATCATAATCAAGAGCACTGGTTGCTTCATCCATTATTAGTATACTTTTATTTTTATACAATGCTCTTGCAATACCAATTCTTTGTTTTTGACCGCCTGAAATATTTATTCCGTTCTCACCAACTATAGTATCTAAACCTTTCTCAGACTTGTTAATGAAGTCTTCAAGCTCAGCATAAATAATTACTTGTTTAAGCCTTTCAATATCAACTTCTGTTTCATTTATATTAAAAGTAATATTATTCTTAATGGTATCATTAATCAAAAAGATACTTTGAGGTACATGAGATATCTGATTTTGCCAAGTACTAATAAGATCATCGTTTAGCTCATTTTCATCAATTAATATTTTACCAGAAGTCGGTTTTAATAGTCCCATAATCAGATCAATAAAAGTTGATTTACCAGAGCCAGTCTTACCAACAATTCCAATTTTACTATTTAAGTTAAATGATAAATTAATATTAGTTAATACATCTCCATCATTTTTATTGTAAGAAAAACTTAAATCTTTAAATGAAATTTTTTTAAATTCTTTTTTTACTACTTTTGAGTCTATAGTTTTTTTTAAAGTCTTTGACGTGGCTAATTTAAGATCCTCCAAAATATCAATGTTTCCTAAAAGCTGTGCCCAAGCTATATAAATACTATTGAACATTGGCAATAGCCTGTTAGCAGCATAAGCAAATACGCCTAATGAAATAATTATTTTACTGTTGTTGTCAGAAGTTTCTCCAAAAAAAAGAGTGCAAAATACTAAAAGCAGGATGATGCCAACACTTTCAAGAATAATTTTTGGATATCCTGCAATTGTAGCAATATTTGCCTCTGCGAGCCTGTATTTTCTTTCTGATTTAAAATAGATATTAGAAAAAGTGTTATATAAGTTTGCTAATATAATATCTCTAATATTTCCCAAGGCCTCTTGGAGAAATTTAATTCTATATTCAGAATATTTTGCAACAATAAAACTATTTCTTTTCAAGTAAAATTTTGAGACATTAGCAATCAATAAATATAGCAGTGAAAAAGTAACTATTAAAATAACAGTGAGCAAAAAATTATGGACTATCAATGCTATCAAAATACCTATTGTAACTATGACACCAGAAAAAAAATTTAATAGAGAATAAATTACACCACCTACCTTTGCATTTTTTTCTGTTACGTTTGAAATTACAACATTAGTTCCTTGTTTTATTAAATCAAAATATTGCTGATTTATTGTATTTACAAATACTTTGGAAGCAATATCCGATGATATTATTCCTGTAACTTTGAGAACAATTCTGAAAACAATCATTCTAATTATAGCAGCTAGAATTACAATGAAACCAAATAGACTAATTAGAAATGTCCTAAAATTTTCTACATCCCCAAATATATTATTGGCGATCTTTATAAAAAAATTTGAACTTGATTGGAAATTATAATCAATAAATATTGATATCAAAGGAACAATACTTCCAATGCTTAAAAATTCCATAACTGAAGATATAGTCATTAAAATTAATAAGAAATTAATTTTGACTCTTTTAGCTTTGTCTAAAGAAAGATAAAAAAAATTTACTAATTCAAATAATTTAATTATCATTTTAACAATTATAATTATTATTTATAAGTATTAGATTTTCACCTTTTAAGATTAGGTCTTTTCTCATATTACTTACAGCTTTTATAAAGTTCTCTGAACAATTTTGCCCTGGTAACATCCAATCATGAATTTCAATAATTATTATTTTAAATTCATTAATCCAATCAGTATTTTGACTAAATACATCTTTTTCAAAACCTTCAATATCAATTTTAATCAAGAATGGCTTAAGGTTATTATTTTGTTTTTTAATAATTTGATCAATAGTAATTGTTTTTTTTTCTCCGACCTTAATCTTTTTTACTTGGTAAGCCCTGTTATCTTTATTTGAGTTTATAACTTCATAAGGCATCTGAGTTGATGAAACCGCTGAATTTATATTATCAAAATTTTTGGATTTACAATTTTCCGAAAGGAGCAAAAAGTTATAATAATCTGGCTCAATATTTACTACATAACAATTGTCAATTAAATTTTTAAAATATATTCCACTACAACCTATATTCGCTCCACAGTCTATAATTAAAGGTTTCAAATTTTTGTTTTTTATAATTGAAATTATATTAAAAATTTCATCTGATATTTTTAAATTTTTTATATTGTAAAAATCACCTCCAAAAATTTCAAATACTGTAATCATATCAAATTTATTTCTTATTTTTATTGAAAAAAAAGTTTTACTTTTATTATCGAAAATTATAGTTTTTTTTATCATTATGCCAATAAATGCAGGTGTTACTACAACGAATGGTTTATTTTTAAAAAGGTTAAAAAAAAGATAAAATATGAATTTTAAAAAATTAATTAAATAAAAGAATTTCATATTATTGTTAAAATAACTTAAACACTTTTTTAAAAAAGGAAATTGGGTCTGTAAATAAATATTTTAAAAGATAAATTATTCTGTAAGGCCATATATAATTAATACCTTTATAGTGATTTTTGAAGACAAAATTATCTGCTACTTTATTTATTTCCATTTCACTGGGAGAAGAATAAGGTTTTTTAAGTTTAAATGATTGGTAATTAAAATCGTGAAAAGTACTATTTGTATGAGTCGCCTCTAAACTAAAACCTAAATTAAGAACCAGATTTTTTTTTGGAGTTATAATCATTTGGTTATTTCTCCATATACTCAGCATCCATGGATAAGCCCAACTATCTAGACTGTTATTTTTTACATTGTTAAAAATTTTTTCCCAATATTTTTTTTCAATTTCATTATCAATATATTTATTCCACAATTTTGAAGATTTAAAGTCTTTCCAAAATTTTATATTTTTATCATATTTTAACCATGTCCTCTTCCATGTCGCCCAGCCCCAACAATGCGCATATTTTGAATAATAGTATGTTTCCTTAATATGAATTTTATTTTTTAAAAAATTATTTCCTGTTATACCGCCAATCTTATTATTTTTTTTATATTTATTTAATGCCCATTCTAAAAAAATAAAAAAGTCACTATTTGGTTGACAATCATCCTCTAATATTATTCCTCTATCTACATTTGAAAAAAACCATTTTAATCCTTTAGAGACGCCTTTTTTGCAACCATTATTAACTTTTAAATAATTCTTTGATATATGGCATTTCCAATTTATTTTTTCTATTTCTTTTTTTACATTGTTACATTTTATAATATCAAATTGATTTTTTTTTGGACCATCAAATGAAACATAAATATTTTTAGCTTTTATATTTCTCAAAATACTAATAAGTCTATCCAAATATTTTGATCTATTATAAACAAGAATTAAAATTGGAGTTTTAAACATTTTTTTTTAAGGTTAATGATGTAATCATTATTTTTAAAAAAAATAACTTTAAATAATTATAATAGCTTACTGGGTATATAATTTGTTTTGGTTGAGACATTAATAATTATTTTATTTTTTATTACTTATATTTTTCTTTTAAAAAAATATTTAAATCTTCTGGAGTACCTAATCCCCACATCTCTTTAACATTTTCTATAATTATTTTTTTTTTATCCTTTATTGCTTCATTAAAAACTGGACATACGTAAAATTCATTTTTGACTCTAATATTTTTTTTAATCATTTGCTCTGCATATTTTACATAATCTGAACCTTTACTCCAAAAATAAATACCAACAGTAGCATGATTTGAAATAACTTTTTTTTCCGCAACTTCTAAGACATTTTTATCTTTATCAGTTTTTGCATATGACCATTTAGGATGTAAAGAATCAAATGTCAAAATTCCACCGTCAATTTTCTTAGAAACAAACTTATACATAGTCTTTGAACTATTCCACTCTATATACTGATCTGAATTTGCAATTATTAATGGTTTATTATTATTTATAAGTTTTTTTGCCAGCAAAGTTGTACAAGCGGCTCCTTCTGTCAATTTATTGACAATAACAACTTTGCAATTTGGTGCTAAAACTTTAAGCAGGCTAATTATATTGTATTTTTCCTCATGCTCTTTTCTGACAAGAAAAATATAATTTGCTTCCAGCGCTAAATTTTCTATAACAAATTGTATCATTGGTTTTTTATTAATTTCAATTAATGGTTTAGGAAATGTATAACCAGCATTTGCAAACCTTGATCCTTCTCCAGCCATTGGGATTAAAATATTTAAATTAGCATCTTTCCATTTTGAATAATTTTTCATTTCTATTTCAATTTGTTTTATTGAATTTTTTAATAAATTTAAGTTTAATTCACTTAAATTATTGATTCCAACTAAATTTGCTCCAGACTGTGTTGCCGCTTCTCTACCATAATATGAATCTTCTATAACAAGACATTCTTTTGGAGAATTTCCCAATTTTAAGAAAATTCTCATATATATCTCAGGGTGAGGTTTTGGAAATTTTATATCTTCGTTACTTAAAGAAAACTTAATATATCTTTGTAATTTCAACTTCTCAATACAAATTTGTATTGTTTTTCTTACCGCATTTGATGCAATTACCAAATTGTATTTTTTACTTAAATTTTTAAAAAGATTAAAAATATTTTTATCGAATACTATATTTTTTTTTAAAAGTTGATTTGTAAATATTTTTTTATGTTGACTAATTAATTTAGTCTGGGATTTTTTTATTTTTTTTTGCTTAACCAAAATCTCTAATTTTTTTTTTGTAGGAAGACCATCAAAAGTTTTTAAGTGATCAGAAAAGCTTATTTCATATTTTTTATTTACTTTTAATAATGCTTTGTTCAAAGCCTCAAAATGAATTTTTTTTGTATCAACCAATACTCCATCTAAATCAAAAATTATTGTTTTAATCATTTGTAATTCTGAATAAAGTCTGAACAATAGCCTGCACAAATCTTTGAATTATTATTATTAAGTTCAGGTAAAACACATATACTATTTTTAAATAGTTTTTTACCAGGATATGTCCACCAATAACCTTTACTTGTGAGAGTTACATCGTCATTTTGGTGCCAATAATAATGCAAATTTAATTTATGTAAAATTTCTAAAGCTTCTAAATTTTTTGCATGAAACCATAATAAAGACGAATAATTTAATAATTTATCATCAAAATCAAATAGTGGTTCATCGTGCCCTAAATATAATTTATTCTTATGAGACCAGACATCAACTTCTACTTCATATTTTAACTTGATTGCATTTAAAATATATTCTGGTTTATTTTCATTATCTAGTTCTTTGCCTCTTATGTTTCCTCGATGTGAAATAAGTATCATTTCTAAAAATTTTATTAAATTTAAAATTAATTTAATCTTATACCATTTAGATAAATCTTTAAAACCTTGAAGAGTAATATATAAAATTATTAAGTTTTTGATATTATATTATTAAATTGATAAAAAAATTAATCCAAATATTTTTTTTTTAGTATCTTTCCCCAATTTTTTGTGTAATTTAAATTTTTATCATCTATAAAGACATCATATCTTGGTTTACCCATAATTAATTTATGAAACTTTAACTTCCATTTTTTTAATTGATTAAATGTTTTTTTATATCCTATTAAAATAGTCTTCCTTTTATTAGAATTTGTTCTACCCATATATCGTGAAGTATAAATATTTATAAAATGACCTTTATCATAAAGCTTATTTATTATAGATATGTTTTTTTTAATAGGTATTGACTTAGAGTATTTATTTGTAGTTGTTTTACAAATAGTATTATCTATATCGAAACAAAAAATAATTTTTTTCAATTTATAATTTTTTTAAATATCGTTTGTCCATAATATTTTTTTTTACCATTTTTTCTGAAAAAATGGAATTCTGCTAAGCTCTTTGAAATTTTAGGAAATTTTGATAGAAATTTAGTTTTAAAATACAACTTACATATATATTCTATAGCAATTAAGTTATCTAGTGCTTTCTTTTCATTTTCTCCCCAAGCAAAGACCCCATGATCTCTTAACAAAATTCCAGGATAATTTAATTTTGTTTTTTTCAATTTTAATATTATGCTTTGAGCAATTTGATGCTCATAATTAACTTTATTAACTTTTCTTATTTTATAAGACAATGGTATCTTATCTTTAAAATAATCAGCATGTGTAGTGCCATAACATTCAGGTTCTATATTTGACTGTGAAATTATTGTAGAATATTCAGAGTGAGAATGAATGATACAATTAATATTTTTAATATATTTATATAATTCAATATGAATTTCAGTATCAACGCTAGGTTTGATTTTTTTATAACTTTTTAATTTAAAATTGTTTAATCCAACTGTTACAATATCAGACAACTTACAATTTTTAATATCTGTACCAGATGCCTTAATAAATAATTTATTAGATTTTCTATCTATTATACTTGCATTACCAAAATTTAAAATGCTTAGATTATTTCTGTATATTTCTTTGTTTATTTTCAAAGATCTACGTTTAAAATTTATTAGTTTTTCCATCACGATTTACCAATTTTGAATTTGTAGTTTTTTCCATCATGAACAATAATTGAATCACTATCACTATCTTTAGTAGACATTTCGATTATCTTACAATCTTGCCTGGCCATTCTCATGTGAATTGTTCCTGGAGTCATTAAAAAACTATTATTTTTTTTTAGTTTAATTAAACCATTTTTTGCTCTGGCATATCTTATTCCTAAATCTAGTTGACCTTTATCTATAAAATAATTTTCTTTTTTGTTTATATGAAACTCCATACTGCTTTGAGTATCTTTTTTCATATTAATAATTTTGATTGCTCCATATTTTGAATTTAATAAATTAACAATTTCTCCCCAATATTTTTTTTTTGATTCATAATTTTTCATAAATATATTAGATTTATTCATTCTAGAAGCTTTTAATATTTTTGGATGATTTATTTTTTTAAAAAAAAATAAGAAAATAGTTACATTATTTATTGACCCAATACTAGTATTCCCTTTGCAATATATAAAACTTTTAACGTTGAATATTTTTTTATTAATTTCTAAGTTTCCTGTGTCTATAAATAAATAAAAGTTATTTTCATATATCTTAAATGTATTATTTTTTTTTATATAAACTTTTTTATAAGAAAACTCATTCTCAGAACAAATGTTTAATATGTTGAAATATTTTTTTTTGTTTTTACTTATATACTTTCTGGTGTTAATCAATTTTAGGTTTTTTCCAAACATTGTACTAGATTATAATTTTCTCATTTTTTAATTTTCCAATTATTTTCAAATAAGCAAATTTATTTGACTGTGATAACCTATTTTTAATATCAGAAATGTTGAGTGAAGCAAATTTAGCTAAAAAGAAGTCACCTGCTCCAATAGTATTTGCTTTTTTTAATGGTTTAAATGATCTTGATTTTAAAAATTTCTCTTTGTCAGAGTACAAACATCCATTATGGCCCATTTTAACTATTATTTTATTTATTCCTATTTTATTATGAAGTGCAATAATTCCTTTTTTTAAATTAGTATTTTTAATTTTATATTTTTTCAAAGACTTCAATAATTCTTCTTTATTTAAAAATAAAAAGTCTACTCCTTTAAATTTTAACAAGTCTGGTTCTTTCGTAGTAGATTGCTGATCAAGTAATATTTCAGAATTTTTTGACTTTAAAATTTTAATTATTTTTTTTGTAAATTCATTCCCAAAAATTCCATTTCTATAATCACTAAAAATAACTATATTTCCATTCTTCAAATTACAGGCTTTTTTAATTAATGAATTTTGAAATTTTTTTAATATTTTTTTTGTTTTTTTAATATCATTAATTTGCAATATCATATTTTTTTTAGCCCAATACCTATTTTTTTCTAATTTATAATTAGCATCAAAAGAAATATTTTTTCTATCACTTAAAGATAATTTGTGCTTTAGTTTTTTGTTTGAAATCGAGAAAAAATCTACTTTACGATCAGTCTGTTTCAATGCACTGTAAACCATGCCAGCACCGCCAAGGCTTAATTCAGTTTTCAATAATATAGCTTTTGGAGAATTGTATTCAGCTGCTTTACCTCCCATTTCAACAATATGATTTCTATCTAGAACAGTTTCACCTACTAATATGATTTTTTTTTGCACTTTTAAGTTTTCTTATTTTTTTTATTGTTATAGTCGTAGAATATCCCTTTTTTATTGGGAAAGTCTTGATTTTAATTTTTTTTGGAATTTCATCATATTCTCTAATTTGATCTATTGTAAATTCTGATCCCTTAACAACAATATCTGGATGCACTTTTTTAATTATATTTATAGGCTTAATATCGTCAAATGTAATAACCTCATCAACTAAATTTAATTGTAACAGTAAATTTTTCCTATCAATTTGGTTATTAATAGGCCTATTTTTTCCTTTAAGCATTCTAACAGATTTATCAGAATTAAGACCTACAATTAATTTTTTTCCCAATGACTTTGAAAATTTTAGCAATTCGATGTGTCCAGAATGTAAAATATCAAAAACTCCATTAGTAAAAACTATTTTTTCTTTTTTTTTAAATGGTTCAATTTTTTCAACTCTTTTAACATGTCGACCCATTCCAAATTTTGTACTTAACCAATTTCTTAACAAATTGAGATTAATTTTATCATTGTTAATCCACGATCCTAAGCATATAACATTTGAATTATTATGGTCTTTGCTATTAATTGCAGATAACTGATTATGTACAATTGCAGCCCTGACATTACTAAATTTATTTGCAGTTATTGACATTCCAATTCCAGTTCCACAAACTAAAATTCCATATTTAACTTGATTTAATGAAACTATTTTGGCGAGTTGGGATGCGTAATCAGTGTAATCAACTTTTTCATTAGAATATGGTCCTAAGTCGATAAAATTATAATTTTTTGAAAATATTTTTTGAATTTTTTTTTTTAATTTCAATCCATTGTGATCTGAAGAAATAATTAAACTATTTTCTTTTTTCATTTTCAAAAAGTAAATTTTGCTTTTTTGCTGTCTTTTATAAATGCTTTTACAGTATTTATAGATAATTTTTGTGGGGTTTGTCCAAAATTTTCAATTTTAAGAACCATTTCAGGTGGAACGGTAATAATATGACATTTAATTAATTTTGATTGTGTATAATGAAATGCTTCTCTTGTGCTAGCCCATAAAATCTCAACATTTTTGAATTTTTTTGATAATTCAATACTTTTTTTTATAATTTTAATAGGATTTTTACCTGCATCACCAAGTCTGCCAGCAAATATTGATATTATCACATTAGTTTTTTTATCAATTTTCTTTAAAATCTTTTTTGTTTGTTCAATACTAAATACTGCAGTAATATTAATTTTTATTTTTTTTTCATTTAAATACTTAATTAGCTTTCCTTGAAATTGACCCTTTGAATTTATCACTGGAACTTTTACATATACATTTTTTCCCCAATTACTTATTTTTTTAGCTTGTCTTTTCATGCCTTCAAAATCGTCAGCTAAAACTTCAAAAGATACAGTTTTATTTGAATTTTTAAGTAATTCTAAAATTTTAATACAATAATTTTCATAATTTTTAGCTCCTGCTTGTTTCATTAAAGTAGGATTTGTTGTGAAGCCGCTCACAATTTTTTTATTTCTAAAAAATTTTATTTTTTTGTATTCAGCTATATCACAATATATTTTTGTCATAATATGTTATTATATATTTTTTCATTAACTGTCTACTTTTTCTGTAAGAATCAAATCATTAATTTATTTATTTTTAATTCAAAAATTATGGATAATATTTAAATTCTAGATTATAGTAAAAATATTATAAAGTTGAAAATTATATGAATAACTTTAATGAAAAAAATTTTATTAAAAATTATTTAAGAGATTTACATAAAATTTTAAATCAAGAAAAGAACTATAATAAAAAACTAAGAGTGCTCAAAAAAAATATATTAAATTTAAATGAAAAAAATAAAAAAGTAATGTTTGTTGGTAATGGTGGAAGTGCCTCAACGTCTAGCCATGCTTCAGTGGATTTAACGAAAAATGCTAAAATAAAATCTATTAATTTTAATGAAGCCAATTTAATTACTTGTTTTTCGAATGATTATGGAGGTAATAATTGGATAAAAGAAGCAATAAATTATTATGGGGATCATGGAGATATGCTAATAATTTTTTCGTGTTCTGGGAATTCAAAAAATCTAGTAAATGCAGCGAAGTTTGCATTAAAAAATAAAATTCAAGTAGTAACGTTTACTGGAAAAACAAAAAATAATTCTATAAAAAAAATAAACAAGAAAGGATTAAATTTTTTTGTTCCATCTAAGTCTTATAATCAGATAGAAATTATACACCACCTGCTAATTCTACTTTTAGTGGACTTATGTATAGGAAAAAAAATTTACCCTGTTAGTTAATCAAAAAAAATATTAGGATCAATTTATAATACTATTCAAATAATTGAAGATTTTTTTTAAAATGTTTATGGTTCGAGATAAAATCTTTAAAATGGACGAAATAAATAAATTAAATAATCTTATTAAAATATTAATTTCATAATATTTTAAATAATACCGATACAATATAATGTCCTTAAACTTAAATGTTTTCTTAGTGATAATATTTTCTTCTTTAAAAAAAATAGGCAATGAATCAGTGGGGCAAATTGGATATTTGTTTAATTTGTCTTTTAATTTCGTAAATTTCATTGCATTTTCATAATTAGATACAAATAATATATCGTATAACTTATTAACTTGTTGGTTTGGCTGATTAACCAAATGAATGCAGTTTTTTTCTAAATTATTTAACTCTAACTTTTTTCTTATAAATAAATCAAATCTTGATTGAATTATTAGATCATATTTAGTCTGATTTTTTATCTGATTTTTTTTTAATATTTCAAGTGATTTAATTTGACTATGCCATCTGCTTTTTGTTCTAAATATAAAATTTTGATAATATTTTCTTGGAGATATTTTTTTTAATTTTAAATCATAAACTTCGTCATAGTATTCGATGAATTCAAAAGAATAATTTTTTAAATCATTGTCAAAATTAATTTGGTTTTCGATAATAAAATCTTTGGGTTTGTAGAGATTTTTTAAATCTTGATCATATTCTGAACTCCATGTATGAAAAAAAACGTCAGTATTATAAAGATCCATTAAATTGCTTTTAAAGGAATTAAAACAAAATTTTGGATTCATAATTTCATTTGAAATATCGTCCGGTTTTTTTTTAAATCCGACTGAACCAAATAAGCAAAGTGCCACTTTAATCATAGATAATAATTGTTTAGATTAATTATATTTAAATTTCCTATCAAATAATTTTTTTTATAAACTTATATAAATTCTTCTCATTGAATAAATATCCTTTAATTTTAGATTTTCTTGCAAATAACATATCAGTTTTTTGGTCTCCAATCATAAATGATTTTTTTTTGTCTATGTTCCATTTTTTTTGAGCTAATTTAAACATTCCATTATTTGGTTTTCTTAGTGAGCTAATTTTTTTATATTTTTTAACAATGCCATTTATGTGGTAGGGGCAGAAATAAATCGCATCAATTTTAACACCAAATTTTTTCATTTCCTCACAAATATATTTATTAATTTTATAAACATCTCTTAATGAAAAGTATGCTCTTGCTACACCTGACTGGTTGGTAACTATAATGATTTTAAAATCATTACTTTTTAAAAATTTTAGAGTTTTTTTTGCTCCAGGTAACCATTTAAAATCTCTGACTTTTCCAATATAGCCATTATTAATTTGCGAAGAGTTTAATACTCCGTCTCTATCTAAGAAAGCTACCTTTACTCTTCTTTTTTTTTTAATATTCAAATTATGTGCCTTTTGTTCTCAAAATAATAAAATTTCTTACAATTTTAACTCTTATTCTTTAAAGCTTTGTGTAAAGAAAATTTGCCTAAATAATACAAAAATATTGAGTATGGATAATGATGAAGTCCCGCAATATTCAAAAATATTAAAGCCGTTAAAATATTTATCTTACTTTTGGAAAAATTATTCTTTTTTATAAAGCTAAAAAAAATCTTTTGACAGTGTTTATTTATTTTAGATTGGTAAAAATTAAATTTTGTATTATTTTTTTTTACATCGACATAAAATTTTTCATTTTTAATAATATTATGATCAATTATTAATCCATGATTTATCTTAGCCAAATCGTAATAAATATCTCCATAATTTATAATTCCAGAAAAATTTTCTCGCCAGTCTAACAAAGTAACTTTTTTTTTATTTTTTATTATATTTTCAAAATGTAAATCTCCATGAAAATTTACGGGTAAACCATTATTTATTTCTCTCCAATTTACTTTTTCGAATAATGATGAAATTTTTTTTATACTTTCTCCGTTTATTTTTTCATTTTTGTCTTTTAAATTATTTTTTTCATACAAATAATTAATTCTGGTCAAAGTTTTTTCATAATAAAAACTATTACATTTTTGTTTGAAAATTGAGTGTTTAGAAGTGCTAAGATTTTTTTTTGTCCAAAAATTATCATTTAACCAATTTAGTAATTTATAAAACTCTTTAGGTTTGTTTCTTACAGCTGAAAAAACTTTTCCTTTTGTGTAATTATAAACATAAAAATATTTTTTATAATTTATAACTTTAGGAACATAATTTTTTAGAATTGTTGACCTTTTAACTCTACTATTGATTATTTCTGGATTAGCAAAAAATTTATACACTTTACCATTTTTAAAAAAAATTCCTTGATCATTTTTTGGAAGGATATTTTTCTTCATAAAATATTTTTCAGCTTTTTCCTTAGTTTCTTTGCTACCAATATCAAACCAGTTATTTATAAATTTAAAGTTGATTTTGTTTGGATCAAGAGATCTGAGATAAGCTAATTCTCCCTGATTCAATTCATCCTTAATAATTGTCTCTTTAAATTTTTTGATATTCGAAATAAATGCTACACCAGTGTAATTAAAAAAGTCTTTTCTTAAATAGGCTAATTTATTATGAATTTTTTTATTATTTTTCTTTAACTCTACTGTTGCATATTTCATACTATCAGAATTTCCTTTTTGTATAAACATTGTGTCTGTTTTAATGTTTTTAAAAAAATTTCTGTCAGTAAAGATTGTGTCATTAGCATGAAAAAAGAAAGGTTTATTTATATAGTGCAAAGAATTTTTTAATGACAATGTAAGTCCAGATCCTGGACCATCATAATTTGAAACTTTAACAATTTTAATTTTTTTACTTGAGTAAACAAGTTTTAAATATTCTTCTATTTGATCACCTTTATATCCTGTTATAACTATAAATTGAGTATTTGATGGATATGAGTCTATAATTTTTGATATTACTGGAGTGTCGCCCATTTGTATCATTGCTTTATTGAAATATTTAGTATTCAAGTCTAATCTTGATCCAATTCCAGCTGTTGGAATAATTACTAGCATGTAAAATATAATTCTATATATTATTTTTAATATTATTCAATTTTATAATGATTAAAAATACTTTTTTAGGAATTGGTCCAATGAGTTTAGAGGTCATTAACTCTTTAGATTTTTTCTCAAAAAAATTCAAAAAAAAAATAATGTTAATCTGTTCAAGAAATCAAATTGAGTCTGATAGACTTGGTTGTGGTTATGTTAATAATTTCTCAACGGAACAATTTTCAAAATATATAAAAAGAAAAAATAATAGATTACTTATAATGAGTAGAGATCATTGTGGACCATTCAAAAGAGACGGAAATAGAAAAAATTTAAATAAAGAGATAGAAAATTGCAAAATTTCTCTTAAAGACGATATCATTAATGATTTCAAAATCCTTCACATAGATACTTCAGAATGTGGCTCAGCAAAATATGAAGTTGCTCAAGAATTGATGGATTTCTGTAATCAAACAGCTAAAGATTTTAATAAAAAAATTTTTTTTGAATTTGGATGTGAAGAACACGGAATACTAACAAATTTTAAAAAATTTAAGAAAGATGCCGAATTTTTTAGTAAATTTTCAAACAGACAATTTATAGTTTGTCAAACTGGTTCTTTGGTTAAATCGATTTTTCAAGTTGGCCAATTTGATATTGATACTGTAAAAGTCATGAAAAAAATTGCAAATGAAAATGGTATTTTGTTAAAAGAGCATAACTGCGATTATTTAAATTTTAATCAAATCTCTTTAAGGAAAAAATATGGTATAAATGCAATAAATATTGCACCAGAGCTTGGGGTTATGCAAACAAACTTAATTTATACTTTATCAAAATTTTTTAATTTAGATAATGATATTGAAAAATTTAAAAGATTTGTGTTGAAAAAAGGTAAATGGAAAAAATGGAACTATAATAACGAAAATGACTTAATAAGATTTTTATCAGCTGGTCACTATCATTTTAATGATAGAAGATTTAAATATTTATTAGAAAAAATTAATAAGAAATGTAACTTTCAAAATTTAATGAACAAAGAACTAGAAAAATATTTGACAAATTTGGTTTCTACTTAACTCTTTTATAATCATCACTAATTCTAATCACATCTTTTAATTCTGGTGTACTAGCCTCAAGATATGTTGTATCTAGTATAGCTTGCATTCTGTGAATAATGCCGGGTTTTATAGTAATTGTTTTTTCACTTTCAAAAATTCTTGACTTTAAACTATTCTCTTTTTTTCCATAAAATATTTTTAATTTTCCTTTAACTATGAAAATAGTTTCTATTTTTTTTTTGTGAAACTGTAAGCTGCATCTATGACCCTTTTTCATGAAGAGTTTTTTAAACATATATTTATTATTTTTTTCAATTAAAAGTTCATATCCCCAAGGTTTGTTTATTTTTAATGATTTCATTCTAAAATAAATAAATTAGTAATTATTACGTATAAACTAAATTTGGCTTAAATTGAAGATATTAATCATTCAAATAGTTTTTATTAATAATTTTTACTAAGTCTCTTTTATTTCCCACATCAACCCAATTTTCAAAAATTGGATAATAAAATATTTTTTTCTTTTTTTTTATTAAGTAATTAATAAGATCTGTCATTTGAAGTTCTTTTTTTTTTATTAACTTTAGTAATTCTGGATTTAATACATATATTCCTGAATTAATGAAAACATCTTTTATTGGTTTTTCTACAATAGAGTAAACTCGATTTTTTTTTGTGCCAAGTTCACCAAATAAAGAAATATTTCTATAATTTTTTGCAACGATTGTTAAATCTGAGGAATTTATTTTATGATAATCAACTAAACTTTTAAAATTTATATTTGTAATAACATCTGAATTCATTAGGATTATTGGTAAATTTATTTTTTTATTTTTTATTAATGATAATGATCCAGCTGTGCCTAAGTATTTTTTTTCTTTAATATAAGTAATTTCACAACCAAACCTTTTACCATCACCCAAATAATTCTGAATTTTATCTCCTAAGTAATTAATTGAAATTATAAATTTATTAAATCCTTGATTTATAAATTTTACTATTAGTGACTCTATAAGAGGTATATTGTTAACTTTAAGTAATGGTTTGGGAGTGTTCTTTGTTAACGGCCGTAACCTCATCCCTTTGCCGCCTGCCATCAAGACAACTTTATTAAATCGTTCTTGAAATAAACCATCTTTGATTTGTATTTTTTTAATCCTTTTAAATTTATCTACAATCGGCAAATAGGTAATATCTTTTTTTTTCATGAGAACATTGTTAAGTTTCGTTGAATGATTTATGAATCTATAAAGTACTTTTTTATTCATAAATTGATAAACGGTTCCAGATAAAATTTTATTTTTTATTAAAAATCTCCTGATATCACCATCTGTAATTGATCCAATTAAACAATCTTTTTCATTTAAAACAAATAATATTTTAACATCAGACTGCTCTATTTTCTTTAAAGCTATTTGTATTTTTTGATTTTTATAAACTAAATTTTTTTTAATATTATTTAATATGTGCATTTTTTGTTAATAAAATTTTTTTTTTTCATAAAATATATAATTTTTGTACTTACATCTTTTAAATTTGAATCTAGTGCATAAGGATTTTTCATTTTTGATATATTTAATTTAAAAACTTTTAAAATTTTTCTATAAATATGATTTGCATCAATTTTATTTATCTCTATGACATTATCTGGTTTTATTCTGTTTCTTTGTCGATTTCCAATATTTATACTTCTACAATTAAAAAAAACTGGTTCTTTTATTCCACTTGAGGAATTTCCTATACAGATACCTTTGTTTTCACTTCCTATATAATTCAAAATAGAGTGATAATTTTTTGTTCCAAGACTAGGGAATAATTGAATAACTTTATTTTTACTTAAATTTTTTAATTTATTAAGTATTATTTTATATCCTGGATCAAAATTAGGATAAGTGGCAATTATTTGAAATTTTTTTCTATCTAATTTTTTTAAAGCTTTTGTAATTTGGTCTATTTCTAGTTTTGTCTGATTAAGATTTAATGGCAAAGGATGCATTGTAAATAAAATTATATTTTTTTTTGGTTGTATTTTAAATTTTTTGATTAATTCATTATTATTTAATAATTCTTTTTTTTTTAAATCTATAAATGCCGAGTAGCCAATGTTGATTACTCTAGATTTTTCTTCACCTAATTTAATAACTCTTCTATAGGAATCTTTATTACTTGTTAAATGTAAATGAGCTAATTTTGTTATAGAATGTCGTATACAATCATCCAACGTCCCACCCTCGGTCTTATCTCCTCCCTCATAATGTATTATCGGAATTTTATTCATATGTGCAGTTACAGCTGCTGACATCGTCTCAAATCTATCAGACGATAAAAAAAATATATCAGTTTTATTTTTTTTAATAAAATTATTTATTTTTTTTTGTAGAGAGTTAAAATATTCACAAGTTTTATTTAGAGTATTTGTCCCACAATTGATGTTTATTTTATGTAAATTTTTAATATTGTCTTTTTGAATTTCTTTTATTGTATTTCCATGATTTATATTTAAGTGAGACCCGCTTACTATTAGATGTGTTTTAAATGAATTATGTTTCTGAAAATATTTTAAAAAAGGTCTTATCAATCCGTACTCTGCTCTATTTCCTGTAAAGAAAACAATTTTATACTTTTTCATTTTTTTAGGTGAAATTTACTTATTTGTGTGTTTTTTTTTACATTTTTATATATTTTTTTTCCGTAAAGTTTTTTAATGTCTTTGGCTAGAAAGTCTCCAGTTCCTGGTCTTTTGACCCATATATTTTTTGAATTTAACTTTTCTCCAGCATTAATGCTCTCATTTGCCACAACAGATGCAAAAGCAAATTTCATAGTATTTATTTCCTCTTTTGGTGGAGTTTTATTTCCTGGTAAGGCTTTATATATACATTCTGAAGCCTTTATTAATTGCTCAAGATCTTTTTTATCCATCGATGCTGATATATCAGGACCTGATCTGGTTTTTTTATCTACAAAATGCTTCTCAATTATTGAAACACCTAATCCAAGCGCTGCATAAGCAGAAAAATTGTTCTCTGTATGATCGGATAAACCCAATACTGCTCTTGGAAAATGCTTCTTTAATTGCATTATTGATCTTAATCTAACTAGGTTAGGTGGAGTGGGATATAAATTTGTGCAATGCATTAAGGCATAAGGAATGCTGTATTTTTCAATAATATTTACAGCAGGCTTAATAGTATTGATATTATTCATACCTGTACTAAGGATAATAGGTTTTCTGTACTTGCATATTTCTTCTATCAGTGGATAATTATTACATTCTCCTGACCCTATTTTAAAAGCTTTAACTTTAATTTTATTTAATCTTCTTGCGGCCTCTCTAGAAAAAGGCGTGCTTAAGAAGATCATCTTTTTTTTTTTCAATGTATTGTTTTAATTTTTTTTCTTGTTCAAAACTTAAAGAAGAATTTTTTATGATATCAAAGATATTTTTCTTGGTGTGAACTGGAATTATTGATTTTGCCTCTTCACTCATTTCTTCATCTGCTATATGGGTCTGATGTTTAATTATTTCAGCTCCACATTTTTTTGCCACATCAACAATTTTTTTTGCTAATTTTAGTGAACCGTTATGATTTATACCTAACTCAGCAATAATTAGTGGTTTGTGCTTAGGACCAATTCTTCTTTTTCCTATTTTTATTTCTGGTTCCACAATTAAATATTATATTTATTAATATTATTGTAATTTTTTATGTTTTCATCTTCAGAAAACCATTTATATGTCTCAATTAATGCTTCTCTAAATCCTTTGCTATCTGAATAATTTGGTTTCCAACTAGTTAACTTTTTTATTTTGGAATTTGAACCTTTTAGTTTAAATACTTCTGCTTTTCTTAATCTCTCCTTTGAAACAATTAATTTTGGTTTTTTTCCACTAAATTTGCTTATTATGTTTATGCATTCTTTAATAGAGAAACTTTTTTGTGTAGCAATATTCAAGGTTTCTCCGTTTGTTTTGTTAGATTTCATTATTTCAATAATCCCGTTAATATTATCTTTGACATAAACAAAGTCTCTTGATGTGTTAATATTACCAATTTTAATCTTTGGATTTTTACCACCTTTTATAAATTGAGTCATTATAGTTGGTAAAACTGCTCTTAAAGATTGTCTTGGTCCAAAAGTATTAAAAGGTCTTGCTATTGAAATTGGAACTCCATGAGCTCTATACATAGATAAAGCAAAATTTTCTGAAGCAATTTTTGAAGCAGCATATGGAGACTCAGCACTGAGAGTCGAACTTTCTTTAAGGAGTAAGTTATTTCTATTTTTAATTAAGTTGCCATAAACTTCACTTGAAGATATTTGTACTATTTTTTTAATTTTTTTTTTTATGATTAAAATAACTTCTTATTATATTAATTAATCCCAATGTATTTATATCAAAAAACGTTTGTGGATTATTAAAGGAATATGGAACTGAAATCATCGAAGCCAGGTTTAATATTATTTCGCAATCTTTGGTTGCTTGATCAACAGAATCTTGATCTCTAATATCTCCAAAAAAGTATTCTACATTCTTTGCTTTTTTTTTCTTTAAGTTTTTCAACCATCCACAGTCTTGTCTTGAGCTGTATTTAATGAAAGCTTTTACTTTCAAATTATTCTTTAACAGTCTTTCAACTAAATGAGATCCTATAAATCCAGCAGCTCCTGTCACTAATACTTTCATATTTTTTAAATATAAGCCTATTTTAAATTAATTCTTTTTCTATATCCTTCTTTATTATCTTTAAAGCATTTTTACCAAAATAATTGATATGTTGTCTAAAGTTTATTAATAATTTCTTTTTAATTAAATCAAATTTATGTTGATCTTTCTCTAATAAGATTATTATTTTTTTTGCATTTTCAAAAGATCCTGTGATAAGACTTGGATTAAATTTTTTTAATTTAGAAACCGATTTTTCAAATTTTGCAAAATCATTAAAAATTAACGGAATAACTCCTAAACTTGCAGCCTCAACAATAGTTGACGAATAAATTGTAACAATAATTTTGCATTTACTCAAGGTTTCACCTATTGAAAAATCAATAGGATTATGAATTACAATTTTTTTATTTTTAGTTATTTCTTCAATGTTATAAAAATTTTTATGATCCAATGGATGTGGTCTTATAATGATATTTTTTTCATAGTTCTCTACAAGCCAATTAATAAATTTTAAAAAATTTTTATTCAATTTTTCAGAGACTTTATTATTTTTTTTTTGAAGTATTATACCTATATATTCTTTTTTCTTAGATTTATTATCTATTAGAAAATTACCAACTACTTTTGTTTTTACATTTGGACTTATTTTATTAAACAGATCACTATAAACGTTTCCCCATGTATAATATTTGTAGTGATTCATGTTATGAAAGCCAGCTTTAGTAAATTCCTCAATATCTGTTGCATTTTGAATACAAATTGTTTTAAATTCTAATTTTTTTGACAATAAGTTTAATAATTCAAATTTATAATCATCTCCTTCAAAAAATAGAATAATTTTTGGTTTTTTTATAATTACGGATAATTGGATAAAAAAGAAATTTATAAAGATTCTTTGAAAATATAAATAGTTATTTTTTTTAAAAGAAGTAATAAAATAATTATTTCTTCTCTGAAAAATTTCATGTAATTTTTTAAAAAAATAGAAACGAGATATATATATATCATTTTTATTGGGAAATAATTTTTTAATTTGCTTTATTTGTTTTTTTTGGTTCACATAAAAAACAAAATCTTTCAATTTTAGTTTTCCAGATGAGGAGATAATTTTATTAATAAATATTAATAAATGTATAGTTAAATATGAAAATAAAATTTTGATCTTGTAAAAATTTTTAAACTTTAAAAAAACTTGGGATTTTAATTTGTATTTTTTTAATAAAATTTTTGCTATTTCTTTTTCCTCGACACTATTAAAATAATATTTTTTATTTAATCTATTTAAATATAAATCGTTAGTAAAATTAAGAAATAGATGTGATGAAGATATTATTGCTACTAAAGCTTTTGTGTATGAATTAGAAAAATTGTACTCATGAATATTTAATAAAGGTTTTAAATTTTTCGAATTAGTAAAAATATTTATAGAATAAATTAAATCCTTTTCAAATCGCGTTGAAAGATTTTGCATATTACGATAAGATATAATGACAATTTTGTATTTTGTATTTAATGAAGAGATGCATAAATTATTTATGAAAATTACACTAAATTTAATATTAAAAAAGAAAAATATAAATATAAAAAAATTACGATATGAAGAAACTGATTAATTCTCTCGAATTATTTTATTATAAATTTCTGAGACACGCTTTCAAAATACAAATTAATAAACTAATTACAAAACATAAAATATATAAGAATAAAGAACATCAAAGATTTGTTAAGGAACTAAAAGACAATGGATATTGTATAATTGAAGATTTTTTAAATTTAGATGAATGTGAAAAAATAAAAAATATCATTGATGAATATATCAAAAATAATAAAAATAAAGTTTGGAAAGCAGAAAATAACGATAGTGATTTTAGGTTGTTTGGAGCAGAAAAAATTCACAATTTAATCAATAAATATTTTAAAGATGAAAATATTTTAAACATAGGAAATCTTTATCTTAAAAGTCCCATAGAATGTGTATATACTCTAGCGGGCAAAACTTCTTTAGTAAAACAAAAGAATCTAGGATCTGGTGGTGGATGGCATAGAGACTCAATTCATCCTTGTTATAAATCAATGCTTTATTTATCAGATGTTGAGAGTGAAGATGGTAGTCTGCAATTAATAAATAATAGTAATAATTTTAAAAGTTTAATTGAGGTCAATACACAAATAAATAAAAAATTGCTAGATACTAGATTTGAAAACAAAGAAATTGAGATTTTAAAAAAAAAATTTGACTTAATTGTTAGCAATATAACAGGTAAAGCTGGTACTCTAGTATTGTTTGATGGATCCTATATACATAGGGGATCTCCAATTATAAATAAAACCAGATATGCTTTAACTAACTATTTCTATTTTAATATTGATCGTAACAGAATAAAGTATCCATCGCCTATGGTTTGATCAATTTTTTATTTGTAAACAATATATTTTTTTAGAAATTTAGATATGTTAAAATCATACTTAGAATTTATATCAATACTTTCAATTTCATTCATTATATATGGTACCAATCTTTTGTTTGGTATTTTTTTATTATTTCTGAGGAACTCCAAATTACTAAAAATATAAATAGCACCATTTGCACAATAAATTTTATTTAAATTTTGCCTGTTGGAATTTACTAAATCTTTAAATTTAGGTTTTAAATAATTTTTTAATATGTAAGATTTATATAGAATTTCATTCACAGGTTTTACGCTTACTAAATTGTAAGTTTTATAGTTTTTTAAAATATTGAAAGCTTTATTTATATGTTTGTGATTTCTAAAAGGACTTGTAGGTTGCAAATAAACAATGATGTATTCTTCATGTAAATTGTTTTTTTTTATTGCATGAGCTATAACTTGGTTTGCATTTATATTATCTTTACCCAAATATATTGGTCTTCTTATAACTTTACATTTAAATTTTTTTGCAATATTGAAAATTTTTTTTGAGTCTGTTGTAACTATTGTTTCGTCAATTATTGAAGATTTTTTGCTAGATAAAATTGCAAGCTCAACTAATGAGTAATTATTCAATTTTAAGTTATTTTTATTTTTTAAATTTTTTGAGTTTTTTCTTGCTGGTATTATCGAAATAACTTTCTTATTTTTAAACATTTTTTTTTACAACTTTTCCGTATTTAAACAGATTGCAATCATATCTTGGAATTTCTAAGTTGCTATTCTTTATTGAGAAATCTTTAGAATCTACTGATATTCCATACTTTATTTTAAGTTTTCTTAATATAGATAATGTTTTTTTGTTGTATGTTCCTTTGCCACCATATGGATAAGTAAAGAATTTAACTTTTTTTGAAATTATATTTTCTAAAATCATTTTTGATTTTTTTATATCTTTAAATTGTTCTTTTTTATTTAGTAAGTTCAAATTATTGTGGTTATGGGAGTGAGAGCTGATAATCATTCCTAATTTTGAAATTTTTTTTATATCATTTATATTTAAATAAAAATTAGAAAAAATTTTTTTTTGTTTTTTTTTATCAAAAAAATGATTAAACATCTTATTTACAATATTTTTATCTTTAGAAATATAATAATTGATTTTAGTCTTAAGTAAAATTTTATCTCTATATTCCTGATTTTTTTTTCTTTGATTATAAAAATTCTTTTGACCAGAGAAATATTTAAAAATATTTTTTTTATCTAAATTAGTAAGATATTTTTCATTACTGTATTTTGTAAAAACATATATCAAAGTTTTGTAGGAATATTTACCAAATAACAAATGCAGTTTGTGAATATTTAAAAAATCTTTTTTTATGAGCTGCAAAGTTGGTATAGAAAATATTCCACAAATATTTTTTTTATTTAAATATTCAGCTATTTTTAAATGATTTTTTAACCCATCGTCGAATGACAATACTATCGAATTATTTTTTTTTTGATTTTTGAATTTGTCATCAAGTTTAAAAAATTCTGATTTTTTTGATAAATAATCTACTTGTTTGTAAAAATTTTTTAGGTTTAAAAAATTAAAATCACTGAACTCTTTGTTAAAATTTTGAATATAGTGATACATTATTATTTTTGTCATAAGAAAATTATAAAATTTTTTACAAGCTATTTTTTAAATAACATTTTTCATCTTAACAATTTTTAGTTATATTTTCAGAAATCCTATATGCGTTACTCATTGATATAAAGGTAGGTGGGGTTGAAGGTATTCTATTTAAAGATGAACAATCCGTTACATAAATATTTTTATAAAATGCTAGCTCTCCATTTTTGAGAGTATTGCCTATAGTTTCATTTTCACAGGGTGGTAACGATGACCCAAAATGTTGGCTTACGCCAATTTTGGAGCGAATGAATATTGGTAATGGTAGAGATTTCAATTTAAATAAACAACTAAATAATTTTGCGTATATTTTTAATATATATTTGACTGAAAATTTTTTATTTTTCAAAGCAATTAACTTAAACTTTTTAATTTTATCGTCATAAGTCATTTTCATGTGATTACTTATTTCCTCCGGAAAGTACACAACCCCGATCATTAATCTACCTAATATAAAATTAAAGAGCTTAAAAATTATTTTTACTAAAAAATTTGGTATATAATTATTTAATGTATCTCTTAAAAGTAAAAAAGAATGGTACAACTGAATATGAAATGTATTATTATTAATTTCTGTTTGAGCAAAAATTTGTGATAAGCCGGTTGTAGTCTTTTCTTCATTTATTATTGATTTCGTTGATGTGAAGTATAAGAAAAAATATTTTTGAGAGTCCTTTATAGTCAAAGATTTCTTGTTATATTTTGATAATAATTTTAAAACTAGTTTCGAAGTATTCATTGTACCTGCTGCTAGAATTAACTTGTCAAAATTAAAATTTACTTGTTTATTATTAAGGTCTTTACATAATATTTCAATATTATGCTCATTATGCATAATCTCTTTAACATATGTATCTTCAATAATATTTATTTCATCTTTCAACTTGTAAATTGGGTGCAAAGAGTTGAAGACAGAATTATTGTGACATCCATACATTTCTAAACCAGAGCTTACTATCTTAGAGTTTTTCTCTGTATCGAATGTTGATACAGCTAGCTTAGAGTACCCAAATCTGATTTTTTTTTTCAAAAAAAAGTTTCTATTTTTATTATAGGAGTGAATTATATCTTTTGCTTGTTCACAGTAATTTAAAGGAATTTTATTATATACTATACTTTTGTTAGTGTCATTGTCGTCAGCAAATCCTGAAATAGGATATATTGAAGTAATTTTTTTTAAATAATAATTTAAGTTTTGTGGATATCTAAACTTTGATAGATCATTGTTTGATATTTCTGAAACATTGGCACCCCACACATTAGACAGTCCACCAAGTGTATGGGAAATATCAAATTCAATATTTTTTGGAACTTCCAGATCTTTTTCAAAATTTTCATAGACTTCAGATTTACCAAAAAATAATTTTTTTGGAATTAGTGACTTGCTTTTTGGTACATTTTTTTCCCAAAATTTATGCTTTTCATTTATGTCTACACTATTTAAATAATTTTGTAATTTTATAATATCCTTATCATATAAACTTTTTCCAGACGATATTATCGTAACTTCAAATTTATTTTTTTCTTTTAAAAAGGGTAATGCAGAAGCTAAACCATTTGGTCCTGCACCAATTATTCCAATTTTAATTCTATTTTTATTATACATAAAATAATATAATCTTTTACAATAATTCCAATTATGCAACCAAAAAAAATTTTAATTCTAGGTGGGACAAGTTATCTAGGTTCACAGATGTATAAATTTTTAAAAAATGAAAAACATGTTGTTACAGCTACATATAATTCAAATAAAGTTTCATCTGACGATTTTAAAAAATGTAATTTACTTGAAAAAATTGATACTGATAAATTCTCTAATTATGATTTTGTATTTTTATATTCTTTTTTTGTTGTTGGTGAGCATAAATTAAAAAAAAATAAAGAATTAATTAATAATGTGGTTGAATATGTGAATAAAACAAATTCTCATCTAATTTTTATTTCAAGTTCCCAAGTTAAATTTAGTTATGAGACAGAATACAAAATGTCAAAATTATATGCAGAAAAACTGATAAAAGACAAAGTTCAAAAATATTTAATTGTTAGACCATCTTTGCCAGTAGGGAACCCTTATAAAAATTTTTTTAAACCTAAGAGAAATCAACCTATCGAATTTTTAAGCACTTTAATAAAAAAAATAAGAATTGTTCCTATAATTGGAGATGGTAAACAAACTAGACAACCAATTTATGTAGAAGATTTGAACTTAATTATTTATAAAATAATGATGTTGCAAATTAAAAATAAAGTTATTGAGATAGGAGGACCTGAAAAAATAAGTTTTAATGAAATCATAAAAATTTTATCTAATAAGTTTAACAAAAAATGTTTGAAAATTAATGTCCCACTTTCTTTGATATATCCCTTTACTTACATTTTTAAATTTATCGATAAAGAAAATATAAAAAATTCAATTTCTTCAGAAGATATGGATAATAATAGCTGGAAAGTATTAGATAAAAGTTTAAAAGATTTAAAATTAAAAAATTTTTCTTCTGTAATTTAAATGAATATTAATAACTTTGCAATTATTATACCCTCTAAAGATGAGTTGGATAATCTTTACAATATAATTCCAAAAATAAGAAAACTATATAAAAATAAAATTCTTATAATAGATAAAAGCTCTGAGGAGGAGTTTAACAAAATAAATGAGTTTATAAAAAATTATGAAAATATTGTATTATTCAAACAAGTTTCTAGTGGAAAAGGCAACGCACTAAGAGAGGCAGTAAAATTATGTAATGAAGATCTTATAATTTTTTTTGATGCTGACGGATCACATAATCCTAATGATATACCTCTACTATTAAAACCTTTTAGTATAAATAAAAATATTGATCATGTTGGAGGATCAAGAATGCTTGGTGGTTCTGACGAACTTTATAGTGATCTACAACATTATTTTAGATTATTTGGTTCTTTAGTAATTAATTATTTTATTAATATGAAATTTAATGTTGATATTACAGACTATCAAAATGGTTTTCGAGCAATAAAAAATAATGTATTTTCTAAACTAGAAACTACATCTATCCATACATCAATAGAACAAGAAATGGTTGCTAAAACTTTAAGCAAAGGTTTTAATTATACTGAAATGCCAACGCACGAATGGAAAAGAAGAAGTGGTTACTCAAAGATAAAACTGAGTAAGCACAGTATTGATTATATAATATCTTTAATAAAAATTTTGTTTTATAAAAAAGAAAATAGTTTAATCAAAATTAGTAGATTTTATTCAAATTGGTATGATTAATTTATAATTATTATATTTTTATTTTCTAAATGTATCTTGAATTTTAGGTTATTTAAATTATCAGGAATTAAACTTAATTTTCTTGTTTTTTTTATTTTTTTATTAAAATAATGTTTTTGATCAAGTTTTATTATATTGAGGATAGACAAATTTCCTATTTCACCATTGACAATGTCAATAAGATCCCCGCTATTGTTACTTACTGAAATAAAACATAATTGATCTTTTATATCTAAACTTTTACAAAGTTCATTTGGGGACATAATTAAAAGTTTTTCATTATTAATTATTGTATTTAGTAGTATATTTTTTTTTTTAATATTTGTTTTTTTCCAAATGTAATATCCATTAATGTTTACATAAGGGTTATAATTTTCAATGATATATTCAATAAGTTCTTTATTATATATTGTTGATCTGATGGCATCTTCGAGTCTTAGTCCAAAAGAGTAAAATTCTGAATAATTATCTATATCAAAAAGTATTATTTTTGGATTGTTTTCTTTTAATTCATTAATTGCCTCTTTCAACATTATAGAATTTCTCATATCCTGAGGAAATGGTTTTGAAGTACAAGGTTTTTTTTTCAGTTTTACTTGTAAAAAAGCATCATCTTGTAAAGAAAAAAAACATTTTTGTTCTTTCGTATCTAATCTAATTTTATCGAGCACATTAAAAAGCCCAATATTGTCATCAAGATTTTCTCTATCATTTGTATTCTTTATTTCAAAGATTTTAGAAAAAAATTGAAAATTGTATAAAGTTTTTTTTTTTATATTTATGTCAGAAAAAATAATAATTAAAGTTATAAAAGTGACATATACAGACAATAATTTTATTTTATCATTACCGATTAATTTAAAAATAATATAACCAATTATTAAAAAATGAATAAAATTAGATGACTGAATGTATGTTCCTCCGGTTCCTCTAATTATAAATTGATAAAATCCAACTAAACTAAAAAATAGTAAAATAAAAGTATAAATATTATTTTTAAAAAAAAGTTTTAAAGAGAATATTTTATTTTTCAAACTATATGTGTTTATAAAATTTTTAATATAGTGAAACAGAATGAAACCTAAAATAAAAAAATAAAAATAAAGAGATAATACTGAATTTGCTAACGTATATCCGTATCTAAAATCGTATAATGTGCCATTTTTACCTGTCGAAATAAGCTCATTAATTTTTTCAAGACCAATATGGTAGATTTCATAATTTATAAAAAATAATGAAATTATAAAAAAAAATATTGTAGAAATTAGATATGTAAAAAATAGTTGTATATTTTTATATAACAAAGAAATTAAAATCAAAGTTATTATATTTATTATAAAAATTGTTACAAATTGGTAAAAATTGTAAAAAAAACACAGAAATACAAAAAATGAAATTAATATTGATAAATGATAGTTTTTTTTTAACTTAATATTATCAAAATTGAAATTTAAATATAATGTTAGTACTAAATAGACAAATAGCATCCTATCTATAACTCCTAAAATACCTAGATGCCCAAATAATAGAAATGAGGCATAAAAAGTTATTAAATAAAAAGAAAAATTATTATTATTAAAAAATTTCTTTACAAAAAAAAATATAAAAACTAAATAAATTGATGTAACAAACAAATGAAAAAAACTATTTAAACTTCTTAATCCAAAAATTATATTTTCAAATCCAAATATTTTAAAAGCCGCATATGAAATATAATAATCCGCAAACCAGCCATGTAAGGTGTAAGTATCTTTTAGATTTTGTATTAAATCATTACTAAAATATGAATAAGTAAAAAAAGCTAATTTTTCAGAATCATGAACTATATCTGAAAAATTACCAATTTTTATTGGATTCGAATAAGGTAAATTAATTATAAAAATAAAAATAAATAATATAGGAATAAAAAGTTTTAGAAAATTATTTAAAGTTATTTTTTTTTTGATGAACAAAATATTTTTGTTTAAAAAGAATATTACGGAGAAAGTTAAATATATATTCATTGTTATGAAAATTAAATTATTTGCAACAGAAAAACCTAGATATGAAGATATGGTAGTGTAGCCAGTATTAAACTCAGGAAAAAATACAAAATTTTTATTTAATAAGTAAAATAGGTTTGTTAACAGAAATATTATAAACAACGATAACCAAACAAAGTTTGGTTTCCATATTTTTTTCATCTTAAATAAGCCAGTATTTTGTAAATTTTCATTTTTTTATTAAAATAAATAACGTCAATGACATTTAATTTTTTTTTCCCTACACTTACTATTATTTTGCATGATGCCGCAGAGCCAGTGGCACTATAAAAAATTTCTTCAAGCCTAACTTTTATCTTATTTTTTGAAAGAAGGATTTTATTAAAATTCAATACTTTTTTTTTCCCTTTGATATTGTTATCCCAGTCGATCAACAAAACATTGTCTGCAAATAATTCTTCTAATCCTTTGTAATTTTTATTTGAAAAATCTTTAAAGTATTTTTTCAATTTTTTTATTATTATGTTTCTTTTATTTTTCATTAATTATTATTTTATACTATATATCTTAAGACTATATTTTTTTTTAAATTTTTAAAATCGAGGAATTTAAAATACGGGAGTTCATTATCAAAACATCTAATATAATGGTACATAATTGCATTACTCATAATTGACTTATTATTGGATATTTATTATCTAATTTCTTTTTATTTATAATATATTTTTTAACTAAATTATTATTTAAATTTTTTAATGCTCTATTTAAACTTTTTTCATTAAAGTCTTTTTGTTTATAGAATTTAGTTCTAAAGCTTGTTTTTAATTCATAAAATTTAATTTTTTTATTACTTGTTAGAATTTTACATAAATCCATAGCACTTTGCTGAATTATTTTATTTCCAATAGTGTGTATATTGTCTTTCTCAATAAAATTGGGACGCAGTTGATGTAAAATTTTTCCTCCATCTAATTTTTCACTTGTTTGCATTATTGTAGATCCACAAAAATGAAGTTGTTTATTTACAAAAGGAAAAAAATTAGTGCCAGCGCCTTTATAATAGGGTGACAAACCTAAATGAATATTTAAAAAATTTGGAAGAAACAAATTTAAAATTTTAACGTTAACAATTGAACATCCATAAGATATTAGAAAATCGATTTTTTCCTTTTTAATTTTTTGAGCTAATTTCAAATCATTAATTTTTGATTTTTGAACATTTATAAATTTATAATTACTATTTTTTTTTACAAATTTATTAAAAAAAAAAAATCTCTGTTTTTTTTCTCAAATCTACATGTCGTTTTATTTTTTTAGATTTTAGATAAAGAGGATTCGTGGTTAATTTATTATTTCTTTCATGCACAACCAATTTAAGATCTATATTAGGATAGCATGATAAAAAACTTGCAAAGAATTTATGTCTTAACTCATTTCCAGTCAAAAGTGCAATTCTTACTTTCATAAATTTAAAAAATTATTAATTAATTTTAATCCATTTTCTCTACTTTTTTCAGGGTGAAATTGGCATCCAAATATATTGTTTTCTTTTACAATAGCAGGAAAATTAACATTGCCATAAGATGATTTAATTATCTTAACATCTTTACTAATTTCTTTTAATGCATAACTGTGTACAAAATAGAATTGACTATTTTTTTTTATATCGGTTAATAATTCAATTTTATTATTTGAAGAATCTATATCAAGTTTTCTCCAGCCAATGTTTGGTAGCTTAATATTATTATAATTATTAAATTTATCTAACTTTACTATATCTCCCTCTATCAGCCTCAAACCCTCTGTATTATTAAATTCCTCACTTTTAGAAAACAATAATTGCATACCTAAACAGATTCCTAATATAAATTTTCCTTTTTCTTTAAAAGACTGTATTGGATCAATTAAATTTAATTTTTTTAATTTTTCCATCGCAGCAGGAAATGCACCAACACCTGGTAAAATTATGTGTGAGGATCTATCTATTAATTCAGGATTACTTGTTATAATTGGATCAAAACCATTAAATCTGATTGCATTTTGAATACTTAAAATATTACCTACACCATAATCAATTATTGTAATCTTTTTACTCATAAATTTTTTTTAAATAATCTTTGATTTCCTTGATTGTAATTTTTTTGTAGTGAAGTGCTTTCGAAATTGCTACTGCATCAATTTTTGCATATTTTTTTAATTCTTTAATATGTTCAAGTTTTCCAAAACCGCCACATGCAATTATAGGAATATCTATATTATTTGAAGCTTTTTCATAGAGATCTACATCAAATCCATTTGAAATTCCGTCAGCATCAATTGAAGTTAACAGAAGTTCTCCAAAATTATAATTTCTTATCTTTTTTATCCAATCCATTACATCTATGTTGGTTTTGTCCCTTCCAAAATTTTTATAAGCTTCCCAAGAATTTTTTGAAACCTTTTTGGCCTGAATCGAGATAATAACACTTTGACTACCAAATCTTTTGACCAAAGAATCAGCTAATTTTTCATTATTAAATAACTCTGTGTTTATGGCTATTTTATCAGAACCATTTTGCATTAAAAGATTTGCATCATTTTCCGATCTTATACCTCCCGCAACAGTAATGGGTATAAATATGTCTTTTACAGCTTTTTTTACAAGATCTGTAAGATTATTTCTTCCATACAAACTTGCCACGCAATCTGAATAAATAATCTCATCAGCACCATCTGAGTAATATTGTTTTGCTATTTCATTCGGATTTCCAACTACCCGCAATCCCTCAAAATTGATACCTTTTATTACATTTTCATTTTTAATATCTAATCGTGGGATTATTCTCATTTAATCAATTTGCTGCTTTAATGACCATTGATTTTTAATTTTTTTCCATAAATGAGGTGACCTTAATTCATCAATTTTTTTAAAGAATTCATCTTCAGAAATATCTATATATTCTAAAAAATCATTAAAATAAGTTTTGGGAAATTCTCCATCAAATTTTTTAACTAAATTTACGCCCTCTTCTCTAGTTATTTTATTATTTCTTATTTCTTGAGCAGCATCATAAGTTGCTCTACCTATCCCAAATTTTATAAATGTTGTATAAAAATGCATTGGAACTATTTTATCGTCAATTTCTGTATATTTAGAATAAGTGCCATCAGATCTTTCTTTTGCTGGTTTAAACCCAGTATTTTCACTTGCGTAATAAAAACATTCTTGTGGATCCCATTTTTCAAAATATCCCAAGTAAATCATTTGAATGTTGCTTTCAACAACCTCTTTATTTTTTAAAGGCAAGTAAATGTTAAAATCATTTAAATTAAATTTTTTTTCTTTTAAAATATTTTTGACTGAGTCACCTCCAAATTTTATTTCTTCGAAATCATAACTATCTTACACAGAAAAAAATTGATTATTCATGTAATGTGTTAGATTATCTTCTAAACTATTTCCATATTCAGCTTGATTTTCTCCATAAACAATTAGGGGAATATTCATTTTTTTTGCTATTTTAGGACCAATTATTTTCTGACCATGTATGAATGGTTGAAAAGGATGTCCAAGATTTATAAATGATTTTTTTGTGAGATATCTGTGCAAAATTCCATTAGGAGTAATTAAAAGACTATCTATACCTCCAATTTTTGATAAATTATTAAAATTATCAAACCCTATATCAGTCCACATATTTGGGGCCCAAGTAACTGCCAGTGGGTTCATTTTATATTTATTTTTTAAAATATGGGCTGTAAACGAACTATCTTTTCCACCGCTACTTGGAACGATACAATCATAATCTCCATTATTTTTTCTATATTTTTCAAGAAATTTAAAAAGCTGCTTTTCTCTTTCGTCCCAATCTATATCAATTTTTTTATGATTATATTTACATGCATCACAGATTCCATCATCACCTATTGATATACCTGATTTATTTTTTCCAAAAGTATTTTTAAATTCAACTGTAGATGATGGCCTTTGATTGGATATAACGCAAGTTTTACAAAAAGTTACTTTTTCAGGTAAACCATATATTGAAAAATTTTTCATATATAGATTGTAATAGTATACTTTAAAAACAAAACTTAAAAAAATATAATCTTATCAATACATTTTAAAAATTTTTTTCAGTGCATAAATTAAGCCAATTGAGCTATTAGTACTGGTCAGCTACATGCGTTACCGCACTTCCACACCCAGCCTATCAAC
>MDTE01150086.1_pt1 | contig 69141 bp, 69 predicted proteins | sample 811231 | NCBI WGS metagenome assembly MDTE01 (sample SAMN05326651, study PRJNA326480) | marine metagenome | isolation source: seawater | place: Indian Ocean: Red Sea | collected 2010
GTGTGGAAGTGCGGTAACGCATGTAGCTGACCAGTACTAATAGCTCAATTGGCTTAATTTATGCACTGAAAAAAATTTTTATATGGCTTTGATAGCTTTGTTCGAAAAGCTAATAATTGATTATTACTTTTTTTTGAATTCTTCTTTTTATTACTATTGAAAATTAGTCTCTCTAAAAATCTTACTAAAATAAAATTATCTTTGGGTTAAAAAAATATAATTATGTTATATTTTTTTTGTAATAGTATATTTTATATAATAATTTTTTATGTCGAAATCAAAGACAATGCTTGTAACAGGGGCTAGCGGTTTTATCGCATCAAATCTGATTGAAAAATTACTAGATGATGGTTTTTTAGTGATTGCAACATCGAGAAAGAAATTAAAATCAAGAAACAAAAATCTAAAATATATTAAATGTAACTTTAATAAAATAGAACCTAAATACATAAAAAAATGTACGTTCTTAATTCATGCAGCTTCTACTAACACAAATAACTTTAACAGAAACTTTACAGATACATATGAAACAAACGTAATTCATACTATGAAATTAATAAATACATGCTTAAATTATGGGATAAAAAAATTTTTAATCCTAGGGTCGTGTTTTGAATATGGAATTACAGGAAATAAAAAAAAATTATTAAGAATAAATGATATGCTTTTGCCACATGGATATTACTCAATTTCAAAAGCTTCCCTTTTTTTACAATTAAAATATTTTTTAACAACAAGTAAAAAAAAAATTAGTGTCACTTACCTAAGATTATTCCAGGTTTATGGAAAGTATGAAAAAAAAAATAGATTATTTCCAACTGTAATAAATGCAGCAAAAAATGATAAAAAAATAACTATAAATAATTCACAAGCCAAAAGAGATTTTATTGATGTCAAAGAAGTTGTTGATAAAAGTTTAAAAATTTTTCTAAATAATAAGAAAAGGCTACATATTTTAAACATAGGAAAAGGTAAAGCGACAAGTATTAAAAATTTTGCAAAAAAAGTCTGGAATAAATACAGTAAAAAAAAAAGTAAACTAATATTTAAAAATTCTCATAATTATAAACTAAATAATTTGGTTGCAAAAGTATGATCAAAAAACTTCAAAATAGCATTAGGGTGCCTTACGTTAAATCTGTATGTGAGAAAGAAGAAATAAATGCTGTTGTTGATACTTTAAAAAAATCAACTCAAATGGGCAAAAAAACAGAACAATTTGAAAAAGAAGTGTCTAAGATTTTTGGATTTAAATATGGTGTCGCTACCAATTCTGGAAGTTCTTCATTATATATTTCCATGGAATGTTTCGGTTTACCTGAAGGTTCTGAAGTAATTACCCCAGCTTTAACATTTTCTACAACTGTTGGGTGTATTGTAAAAAATAATTTAGTCCCTGTATTTATAGATAGTAAGTCCTCTTCCAGATTTGTAATTGATGAAAATAAAATTGAAAGCATGATAACAGCAAACACAAAAGCCATGTGTATTCCAAATTTAATGGGTAATATGCCTGATTGGGAAAAGTTAAAAAAGCTTAGTGAAAAATATAAATTATTAATTTTAGAGGATTCCGCTGATTTAATTGGCTCAAACTTTAATCAAAAATTATCATCTGAGTATGCCGATATTACGATAACAAGTTTCTATGGAGCACATATGATTACGTGCGCTGGAAATGGTGGTATGCTCATGACAAATAACAAAAAATATTATGAAAAAGCCAAATTACTTAGGTCATGGGGAAGAACTTCTGCTCTTATAAATGGCGTGGATGAAGCAGAAAAAATAGAAAATAGATTCAATTTCTATTTGGATAATATTAGATATGATGGAAAGTTTATATTTGAAGAAATAGGATATATGCTTGAACCTTCAGAAATTGGATCAGCTTATGGACTAGAACAAATAAGGAAATTAAATAGATTTACTAAAAGAAGAAAAGAAATTACAGAATCTCATTTAAATTTCTTTTCTAAATATTCAAACTATCTTGAGTTACCAAATATGTCAAAGAAAGTTGATTCAACATGGTTCGCATTTCCTTTAATAGTTACAGAAAAATCTCCTTTTACAAGAACAGATCTACAAATATTTTTGGAAAAGAACGGTATTCAAACAAGAGTAATATTTACTGGTAATATACTAAGACAACCCGCATTTAAAAATATCAAAAAAATAACCTCTGAAGATGGATATCCCATTGCTGACAGAGTTATGGAAAGAGGATTGTTAATTGCAAATCATCATGGTTTAACAGATGAAATGACTAATTATTTGTACGATACTGTAAATGAATTTTTTAGATCATATTCTATTAACCAATGATCTTATCAATTTGTATTCCAACATATAATCGTATTAAACAATTAAATTTTCAACTTAATTCTATTTTTTCTCAAGTAAAAAAAAATAATTTATTCAAAGATATTGAGGTAGTTGTTGGTGAAAATTCAGATGATCAAAATAAACTAATAAAGAATTCTCTAATAACTAAATTTAAGTTATTAAAATTAAAAATCATTAGAAATAAAAAAAATATTGGTTATGCAAATAATCTGAATAAGTTAATCAAAAATTCAAAAGGTAAATATTGTTGGTTTTTGTCAGATGATGATTATTTGCGTAATAACGCATTAAAAACAATAATAAATAATCTGAAATTTACGAATTTCGATTATATTACATTTAAGTCAGGTGGCAGACCTGGATATAAGAAGGCCAAGAAATTTGATATGTATTTCAGCGATATACCTGGAAAAAAAAAAAATTCTATAATAACTGGAAATAAATTTTTAGAAAAGTACTGGCTCTCTGTAATTTTTATAAGCATAAATGTTTTCAACAGAAAAAAAATGCAGGAGCATATCTTAAAATATAATTTGAAAAAAAAAATAAATATTGCTTATCATAATTCTTTTTTATGTTTATCGTTTATAAAAAACAAAAATGTAATGATCATAAACGAATTTCTTGTTGATGACTCTTATGATAAAAAAAACTATACCTTTAAAAATCAGTACGAGATGTGGGTAAATTCTTGGTATGAGTTAATATATGCCCTAAAAAAATTTAATATCCCCTCTAAAACAATTTATAGTATGAGATTAATGGGATTAAGAAATTTTAAATCTATGATAATATTTTTTCTACAATATCATTTTGCTTTTGATAATAATGGCAAATTTAATATTTTGCTAAAAGGTACTTTAAAAAAAATTAGAAATTTAAATTTTTTTGACAAGTTAATTTTTTTAATATCATTAATTTTTTTTCAAATTTTGGAAAAAAAAATTCTAAAAAAAATTGTAAAAATATTATCTTTTAATCTATTTAAATCTAAATTTAACAAGAATATTATTAATGAATTACAAAAAGAAGAAATGCAAATAAATTTAAAAAATAAATTAAGAATGAAATATTCTTCAAATTAAAATCATGTCTTATCAGGACTACGTGATTAAAAATGGTAAATTTATTGGAAGATTTGAAGAAATGTATAAAAAATACAATGATCCGTGGCATTTGCTAAAAAATAATATTCAATCACAGAATATGAATTACCAAATAATTTTCAATTATTGCTATATGGTAAAAAAATTGAGAAAAAATTCTTTTCTAAAAACACTTGAAATAGGATGTGGATATCCACAAATCTCAAATTATCTTTCTATTAATGGCTTTGATGTATTTGGAACAGATATTTCTAAAACAGTAATAGAAAGAAGCAAAAAGAAATATCCGAAATTGAAAAATAAATTGTTTATATCTAATTTCGATAACTATGAGCTATATGAAAAGATAAATCCAGATATAATTATTTTAAGTGATATTACGTGGTATATATTGCCAGAATTAAAAAGTTTTTTAAAATGGTTTAAAAAGATAAAAAAAAAAAACTTATCTAATCCACTCATTAGCAATATACGGAAAGAAAAAACAAAAATATGGAAATAAATTTTTTTATGATATGGATACAATTAAAAAATTTTTCAATCTAAAATTTCTTTCCCAAACTGAAATAAAAAATTTTAAGTCAGATTGGCATACAATATTTTTAGGACATAATAAAAATAAATGATTTTATCTGCAAGTATTCCAAACTATAATAAGGAAGTTAAGAAAAAAATTTTGATTTAACTAATAAAGAAACTAAATTTTTATTAATATTTAAATGAATATAATATTTAAATTATATTAGAATTATTCAAGAATTTTAGATTTTATATTTTTTTAATTAGTTTTAAAATATTTTCATGATTTGGAATAGAAAGAGCATTTTTATTTAATTTTTTATCAATTAAATTTTTAAAATGCTTCAGTTCACTCAAAAACAATTCGTTTCTGGATATTATAAATTTTTTAATTTGTGTTTTATTTTTGGTAATAACCTTCATTTCACCAGTCAAAAGATTAAAAAGTATCAGGCATTTATTAAATTTTATTTCTATGTTTCTTTTTTCGTAAAAAGAAGAGTAAGAAAGCTCTAATTTAACTATTGATCTATCTTTATAAAATAATGATGCGTGCACATCATTTTCTGTCTCAGTCTTAATTATTGCTGGATTATTTTTGTAACAAATTACTTTTTTCGGCATCCCAAAAAAATAATAAATTAAATCAATCTCATGTGACAAGTTTAATGACGTCCCTCCACCTAACTTTTTTATAGATACATATGATTTTTTATAATCCTCATAAGTATGGTGTTTCGGCAGATAGGTTGTACATGTAAAATTTGATGATATTACTTTTCCATATGTATTATCTTTTAAGACATTTTTTATAAACTTTATACCAGGATGAAACCTCGTTTGATATCCTACAAAAGTTATTAATTTATTCTTATTAACTAATTTTTTTAATTTTTTATATTTGTTTAAATCTGATCCTAAAGGTTTTTCAACAAATATATGAGTGCCAATCTTTGAATATGCAATACATGTATCAAGATGCTTTGATGTGGGATTACACACAAAAACTATATTAGGTTTCAAATTTAAAGCATCTTTGGTTTTTCTGAAAACTTCTTTAATTTTAAATTCTTTTTGCAAAGATCTCTTCTTTATAAGTTTAGTTTCCTTAATAATTAAATTGTGATTTGTTTCTCTAAGTGCGTAAAATTCATAATCATTAAAAATTTTCATTGCATTTGTTAGATGTCTTTGACCAATAGATCCTAGACCAACAAACAAAATTTTTTTCATAAAATGCTTTCAAGATATTTTTTATTAATAATATTATTTTTTATTCCACTCAAACCTTCAAAAGTAATCCTTCCTTTATAATTAATTTTTTTTATTATACCTATTAACTTGCAAAAATTAATATTTCCTCTTTCAAAATTAGACCTATATTTTTTTTTAAAATCTTTAAAATGAAAATGAATTATTTTTTTCTTAAATCTATAAACATCGTCATAAATATCCCTATTTTTATTCAAATTTCCGATGTCATAACAAATTCCAATATTTTTAGATTTAGATTTCAACACTACATCAAAGTTATCATCTAATTCTAAAGCGATTTTTATATTACAATTTCTTGTCTTAATTAATATTTTATTAATGACTTTTTTTAGCTCAGCTTTGTTCAGTTTACTTTTTTCAATTAATGGTAAAACTATTAATTTAAAATTATTATTTTGAGCATATTTTAATATTTTATCAAATAGCATAAATGTTTTCTCATTGATTTTATTGTGAACAAAATAATCTAAATTTATTGAATATTTCAAATTATTTGTTTTTAATTCTACTTCGCGGATTATTGGATTATGCTTAGATAATTTTTTATCAACAATCATCTCAATATGTGAAAATTTATTTCTATTTGCTATTACAAATTCTTCAATCCAGTTTTTTGGACATATATTATATTTTTTCCTATTTTTTGTTCTTCCTTGCATTATGCCAATATTTAATTTTCCATTTAATTTTGAATTTTCTAGATCTTCTTTATATTTTTTAATCAATTCAATTTCAGAAATATTTCCTGATCTTGCTGCTTGCAAAGTTATCAATCCTCGATATTTATTTTTTATTTTGTTATAAAAATCTGGATAGATAAATTTTCCTTCTCCTAGGTAAACCGTTTTATTATTATTATTTTTGTCCTTGTAGTGTATGTTTAAGACTCTATTGAAATAAGATTTAATTTCATCATTATAATTATAATTATTAGATATACTGTTACCTGTATCGTAATTAATTCCGAAACAGTGTTGATGAAAATTACTAATAAATTTTTTTAGTTTTTTTGGATTATAATCAATTTCAAATGCAATTTTATTATTATTTTTCCTTAAAAATAAAGTTTTTGATTTAAAATAATCTATAACAAACCGCTCTTCTTTTTTGTTTGAAATCTTAGAATTTTCCAAGATTGGTACTATGAAAATCATATTTTTACCTAATTTTTTTATGTTTAGAAGATAATTAATTTTTTCATTAATTAATTGATAATATTTTTTATATTTCTTTTTCCAAAAAGGTTTATGAAGTAAAAAATCACATTGTATTGTGGACACAGAAATTTTATATTTTTTACACAATGAAACTATTCTATTAATTCCATTTTCGTTAAAAATAGGGTTTGTGAAAACAGTTTCATAATCAATCACCCATTCTATATTTTTTATTCCAATTTCATTTGCAATTTTAAACTCATTTTCCCATGTATTTATTGGAAAACTTTGTATTTTGTTGTCAATGGGTGGAGATAATCTACCTTGAGTAATAGCTAAATTCATTTTTTAAATCTATAAGGAGTAACTTTTAGCTTTTTTTTCCTATCCCAGTTTTTTATTTGGGATTTTATATTTACTCCAACATTTCTCGACCAGGTTTCTAAAAATTTATTATAAATTTTACCAACCTTGCCATTACCAATTTTTATATTATTCAATGAAACAACTGGAAGCATACAAAATGGTGTTGCTGAAATAAATGCTTCGTCGGCTGAATATACGTCATACGGTTCAATATTTTTTTCAATTACCTCAATGCCCAGTTCACCAGCTAAGTCATTTACAATATAATCTCTAGATATGCCTCTTAGTAAATTTCTACCCTCAGGAGTTATTAGTTTTTGGTTTTTTATAATAAAAAAATTATCTCCTGAACCTTCAGATATAAATCCTTGATCATCAAGTAATATTGGCCAAATATCTTTACCTTCGAACATAGAAGCTTCAATATTTGCCATTAAATAAAAAATTCTGTTTCTATTTTTTATTTTAGAGTCTAAATATCTTGAAGGTATTGCGCGCTGACTTGGTATTACACATTTTATACCTTTATTAAATAAATGAGCCATATTTTGAACAGTCCATCTCAATGGAAAATCCGCAATTATTAGATTTGACCCTCTGTGGATTTTAGTATCATTTTTGTATATATCTAAAATACCTCTTGATACCTCTATCAACAATCTATGCTCGTCAGATTTTTTAAAAAAATTTGAATTTCTTTCAATAGTTTCATAACATTTATTTTCTATTTGCTTTATATTTAGTTTAATTGGTATCCTTAAAATTTTAGCACCCAGAAATAATCTTTCTAAATGTTCTCTTAATTTAAATTGTTTACCATTAAATGATCTTGTCATTTCAAAAACCATATCACCAAACATTAGTGAAGAATCATAAATTGATACTTTTGCGTCTTCTTCCTTAACAAAATTACCGTTAATAAATACTAATCTAGATTTTTTTTTAGCCATATCTTCATTTTACTGTTTTTATGATAAATTTTCAAAACATCATTAATCGATTTAGATTTAGTAAAATTTAATTCTTTATAAATTTTATCCATTAATAAATAATCTGACAAGTGATTAATATCTAAAATAACGTTTTTAGTCTTTAAAGGACTATTAAATTTTATTGTGGATATTTTACAAAATTTATTATCTGCTGCAGTACCCTTTGCATAATCGATGAAATTTAAATGTAGATGCTCTTTTTTTTTTTTACTTAAACTTTTTTTTTTTAAGTTTCTTAATTTCTTAAAAGAAAAAACCTCAGCTCCGATACCATCTGGATAATTTGAATTATTAAATGGTGTCAAATTTGAACAAAAGTATTCTTCTCCTTTTTTTTTATAGTGTATAAAAATTCTACTTATTTCTTTAGCAATAGGAAAACAATTATCTCCTGGTATTCGTATAATTGTATCTGAATTATATTTTTTTGCAGCTTTAAAATATCTATCTACTAAATTATTTTCACTGCCTTCAAAGATACTAATTTTATTTGATTTAATTTCAGATTTTAAAAGTTTATTGTTTCTTTTTTTCGGAATAGCGATAATTATTTTATCAATGACATCAATTTTTTTTAATTCAGAAATTATATTTGAAATAAGAGTTTTTCCACCAAGTTTCATGAGCATTTTTCCTGGTAATCGTTTTGACTCCATTCTTGCTTGTACTATTAAAGTAGACTTAGACATTTAACAAAATTATAATTTCATTATAGATATAAGCATTACTTCTCTTGAAAATCTTATAATTTTATTAACTTCATTTGGCCAAATTTTAGGAAAAAGTTTATCATACATTGGGAAATAAGGTATACTAAGTGCACTGATTGTCTTTGGAATTATTTTTAAAAATTTATATTTCCAAACAAAAGGTAGTTGATAGAAATAATCAACCTCAACATTTTTAAATCCTGCGTAAAGTCCAATATCCTTTAGAGAATGTATTGTAAAAGGAGTAACATGCGTGGAATCTAAATAAAAAGGACCAAAATTATGATGGTACCAACTTGGAGTAAGAATAATAACTAATCCATTTTCATTAAGCAGTTTCTTGCAATTAATTAAAAATTGCAAAGGATTCCTAAGATGTTCTATTAATGATTTCGAAAATATAATATCAAATTTATTTCCAATATTTATATTTTCAATTTCTGCACTAATTTGATAAGTTTTAAATTTGTCATTCAATTTGCTTATTTCATCAGAATTATCTATACCAGAAACATCTAACTTTATTTTACTGAAAGCTTCCAACATATCTCCCCTACCACAACCAAAATCGACTAAGGTTTTATATCTTTTTAAATTATACTTATCATTTAAATATGATGCTAATTTATTTGGATAATCAGTTTTAGGTCTTCTATCTTCCGAATAGGTAATTGATAGATAATTTTTCACCCCTTTTTTGTTCATTTATATTTAAATTTTAAATTTAATATTGATATAATTGCAAAAAAAATATTTTTAAACAAAGAAAAAAAAGAATTTTTAGTTTTACCACTTTTTCGCTCATCAAATTCTATTGGTATTTCAACAATTTTAAGATTTTTATATACACAATACAATGAATGTTCCCAAAAAAAAACAGGATGTCTCAAGTTTGATGTTTTTAAAAATATATTTTTTGGAAATAATCTGCATGAGTGAGATATATCAATTGCATTAATATTTAAGTACTTTGAAATTATAAAGTTTAAAATTCTACTTAAAAAAATTTTTATTTTATTAACACCATTTATTTTTGAATGTTTTATATATCTACTGCCTATTATTAATGAATTCTGATCACGTGCTTTGATTAATCTATTTAAATCATCATAGTTTATAGAATTATCACAGTCTAAAAAAAAAATATATTCTCCTATTGCCTTTTCTTGACCTTGAATTAAAGCATGACCTAAACCAAATCTCTCGTCAGAAATAATTAATCTTATGTTAGAATTATATTTAGATATTGACTTAATTTTATCTAAAGTCCCATCATTGCTCTTATCATCTACAAAAATTATTTCAAAATTATTATTTTTGCTAAAATTTTGAGTAATTTTATCTATTGTTTTTTCAATATTTCCAACTTCATTTAAAGTAGGGACAACAAAACTAATCATTAATTTTTTTTTTGTAAAATTGAGCGGTCTTATTTAGACCGTAATTTATATCAAATTTTCTTTTAATATTAATAATTCTGTTTAATTTACTATTATCCAAAAGAGCAAAATTTGGTGATTTTATTTTGTTAAAGAAAAAAATTTTTTTATCAATTCTTAAAATAACTTTAAGTTTATTTATTATGTCATAAATTTTATACTGCTTATTAGATCCAATATTAAAAATTCCACTCTTAATTTTTATTTTAATAATTTTTTTTAAAATTAATATAAGATCATCTATAAATAAAAATTCTCTTTTATCTGTCTTATTACCTAGAAGTTTAATAGTTTTTGAACTTGATAAAAGTGAATAAATTATTTTGTAAACAATTTGTCTATTTAGCCCAGGACCAAAAATAGAACAAATTCTTAAAATAATTATGTTTAATTTATAATTTTTAGAAAAAAATATACATTGTTTTTCAGCAATTTCTTTTGAGAGTGTATAAAAAGATTCAGGGTTTATTTTTTCATTCTCGTCCACCTTTTTTTTTAATGAACTTCCATAGACTCCAATGGTGGAAAAGTAAAAAAATTTTCCTTTAAAATTATTATTTTTCAATGCACTTAACATATCTTGGATTACTAAATTAGTTTTTTTTAAATCTTTAATATGATTTTTATTATTATAGTCAGGGTGAGAGGTTCCGCTTAAGAAAAAGATTATATTAGGTTTTGTATTTTTAATTATTTTAAAAAAACTTTTATAATTATATTTAATTTTTTTTGATTTTGTTGAGGAGTATCTTTTAACATTATAAATTTTTTTTAAACTTAGATATAGTTTTTCACCAATAAATCCATATCCACCAAAAATTAATATTTTCTTCATTATTATTAAAAAAACTAAATACCAAATTGTTCTTCAATTAAATCACATATTATATGTCCAATCATAATATGCATTTCTTGAATTCGGGCTGTATTATTTGAATTTATAATAATCTTATTTTTTATTAAATTTTTACAAGCACCTCCATTTTTACCCAACAAGCCCAATACTTTAATCTTCTTTTTTTTTGCCAATTTGATAGCATTTATTATATTTTTGCTATTTCCTGAAGTTGATATAATTATCAGTACATCATTGTGATTTGCAATTCCTTCTAACTGCCTAGAAAATATATTTTCATATCCAAAATCATTTGAAATACATGTTAGAACTGACGTATCAGAATTTAATGATATTGACTTAAGAGGTTTTCTATTTGATTTATATCTTCCTATTAATTCTGCTGCCAAATGTTGACTATCAGATGCGCTACCACCATTACCACACCAAAAAATTGTGCCTTTTTTTTTAATAGAAGCTAATATTATGTTATAAAATTCCAATATATTTTTTAAATCTTTATCTTTGATTGTGTTTAAAGTTGTTAGATGCTCATTTATATTTCCTGCAATTAAATCTAGTTTTCTCATGTTTAAAAAAAACGTCTTTCTAATTTTTGTATCATTTCATCAATCATTTCCTCGAAAGATATTGTAGCTTTCCATTTTAAGATTTTTTTTGCTTTATTTGCATTACCACGGAGGTGGTATAATTCATTTGGTCTTAAATATCTTTTATTTATTTTAATAAATTTTTTATAGTCGCCTAAACCTAACTTAAAAAAAACTAATTTGCAAAGATCTCTAACAGATTTTGATATGCCAGTTGCTACAACAAAGTCTTGAGGTTTTTTTTGTTGAAGTATGAGCCACATAGCATTAACATAATCTATCGCATGACCCCAGTCTCTCATACTATCAAGATTGCCTAATTCTAAAAACTTTTTTTTTTTATGTTTTATTTCTAAAGCACCTTTAATTACTTTTGCTGTAACAAAATTAAGTCCTCTTCTAGGAGATTCATGATTAAATAAAATACCGTTGCAAGCAAATAAACTATAGCTTTCTCTATAAATTCTTGTCAAATGATATGCTGCTAATTTTGAAATACCATATGGGCTTACTGGCTCTTTTACAGAATCTTCATTTAATATTTTATTATTATTTATATTCCCATAAATTTCTGAAGTTGAGGCATTATAAAATTTAGATTTTGGAGAGTTAAAACGAACTGCATCCAAAATATTTACAACACCTATATAATCAATTTGGGTTGTAATGAATGGAGACTTAAATGAAATACCCACATGAGATTGTGCAGCTAAATGATATATTTCATTTGGTTTAACTTTTTTAATTATATGATCTAAAGTAATTTTATCCAAAATATCACCGTATTCAATATCCAATTTATTTATAATGTGATCAATTCTAAAAGTTTGAAATTCTGGATTAGATCTACGAGGCAGTATTCCAAAAACCCTGTAGTTTTTTTTAAGCAACAACTCGGCTAGATAAGATCCATCTTGACCACCAATTCCAGAAATAAATGCTGTTTTTTTTTTCATTAAAGATTAATATTTATGTTACCATTATATTATTTTCATAATAATGCAAAAATTAGATTTAGTTATTTTAGCAGGCGGAAAGGGTAAAAGAATTAGAAAATTCCTTAAAGATAACCCAAAACCTCTTGCGAATATTAATGACAAAACTTTTATTAGCTATTTATTAAACCATTTTTCAAAATTTAATTTTGAAAAAATTTTTATTTTAGCTGGTTACAGAGGAAATAAGATTATTAAAAAATATCATAAAAAATTTTATAATTTAACCAAGATTGAAGTCATAAAAGAGAAAAAACCGCTAGATACAGGTGGTGCATTGAGCAATTTAAAAAATAAAAAGATAAATGATTTTCTATTAATAAATGGTGATAGCATTTTTATGGTAGATAACTTTTACAATTTAAAAAAAAATACCATTTATTTAACATATAATAATAACTATAGATCTAATTCTAAACTAAATGGATTAAATATCGATAGTAATAAAAATATAATTTTTTCTAATAGATCCAATTATATGAATGCGGGTGTTTATTTTTTTAAAAAGAATTTTTTAAATTTAATTCCTTCAGAAAAAATTTCACTCGAAGATAAAATATTGCCTAAATTGATAGATAAAAAAAAATTAAAAGGAATAATTTCAAATCGTTTTTTTTTTGATATTGGAACACCTAATAATTTCATAAAATCGTCAAAACTACTAAAAAATCAGTTTAAACGTCCTGCAATTTTTTTAGATAGAGACGGAGTTATTAATTACGATAAAGGATATACACATATGTATAAAAACTTTAAATTTAAACCCAATGTAATTAAAGCTCTAAAATTTCTCCAAAATAAAGGTTATTATATTTTTGTTATTACAAATCAAGCAGGAATAGCAAAAGGTATTTTTAGTTTAAATGATTTTTACATATTGCATAAAAAAATTAACAATTACTTAATTAAAAAAAAAATCTTTATAAATGATATAAGATATTGTCCTTACCACCCAAAAGCAAAAATAAAAAAATATAAAAAAAAAACTTCTTATAGGAAACCTGGAAATCTTATGATCTTAGATATATTAAAAAATTGGGATATTGATCTTAAAAAAAGTTTTATGATTGGTGATAAATTAAGTGACAAATTAGCTGCTAAAAAATCTAATATTTACTTTGAATTTGATGAAAATGATTTATATAGACAGTCACTTAAAATAATTAATAAATTTAATAAATGAAATATCCTTTAACACACTCAAATTGGGATAAAAAAGAAATTTCAGCAATGCAATCCGTGATAAAATCTGGAATGTTTACAATGGGTAAAAATGTTAAAAAATTTGAAAATAATTTTTCTAAATATCTAGGTAAAAAATATTCCGTAATGGTAAACTCTGGTTCTTCAGCAAATTTGTTAGGCTTGTCATCACTTTTCTTCAAAAAAAAAAATCCTCTTAAAAGAGGCGATGAAGTAATTGTAACAGCAGTTTCTTGGAGTACTACTTATGCACCTTTGCAACAATTAGGTTTAAAATTAAAATTAGTAGATATTGAATTAGATACTTTTAATGTAGATATTAATTTACTTAAAAAGGCGATAACTAAAAAAACCAAATTAATAGTCGTGGTAAATTTATTAGGAGTGCCGTGTGATCTTAAAGTAATTAGAGATATCTGTGAGAAAAAAAATATTTATTTATTTGAGGATAATTGCGAAAGTATGGGTGCTTTAGTCGCTAATAAAATGGCTGGAAGTTTTGGAAAAGTCTCAAGTCACTCTTTCTTTTTTTCTCATCATATGTGCACAATGGAGGGTGGAATGATTTCTACAGATGATTTTGAAATATACTGTATTTTAAAATCCTTAAGGGCACATGGCTGGTCGAGGGATTTACCTAAAAAAAATCCTCTTTTCAAAGCAAAAAAAAATGATTTTTACGAAGAGTATAAATTTATTTTACCGGGATATAATGTAAGACCAGGAGAGTTACATGGCTCTATTGGAAACATTCAACTCAAAAAAGTAAATAATTTTATTAAGATTAGACGAAAAAATTTATCCTATTTTAATAAATTATTTAAGAATAATAAAAAAATTATAATACCAAATACAAATTTTCAATCATCAAGTTTTGCCTTCCCAATCATTGTTAAAAAAATTGATAAAGCAAAAAAATTAAAACTTTTTGCAAATTTAAAAAAAGAAAATATTGATTTTAGATTAATTACAGGAGGATGTTTTACAAAACATAATTATAAAAAATATTTTGATTATAAAGTTTTTAAAAATTTAAATAATTCAAATTTTTTGCATAACAATGGTTTTTTTGTTGGAAATGCTAGTAAGGATTTAAGTATTCAATTAAAAAAGTTATCTCAAGTTTTACATAAAACATTATGAAAAATGTATTAATAACTGGTGGAGCTGGTTATATTGGTTCTCTGTTATCTGATACATTAGTAAACTTAAATTATAATGTTACAGTTGTTGACAATATGTATTTTAAAAAAAATACTATTGGGCATCTAATAATAAAAAAAAATTTTAAATTTATAAAAGACGATGCAAGGAATAAAGATTTAATCTTAAAACTTTTGAGAGAAAACGATATTATTATTCCATTAGCTTGTTTGGTTGGAGCACCTTTGTGTGATAAATTCCCATTAGAAGCGAAAGAAGTTAATCAAGATTCAATAATTAATATAATTAAATCAAAATCTAAAGAGCAAATTATACTTTATCCAAACACTAATAGTGGTTATGGAACTACTGATAAGAATGTAGAATGTGATGAAAATATGCCACTAAATCCAATATCAGTATATGGAAAGACTAAATGCGCAGTTGAAAATGAATTAATGCAAAATGAAAACGTTACATCATTTAGATTAGCAACGGTATTTGGATCCTCATTTCGTAATAGAGTAGATCTGCTTGTAAATTTTTTCGTATACAATGCGCTTTTCGAAAAAAAACTAATTTTATTTGAGCCAGAATTTAGAAGAAATTATATCCATGTAAGAGATATTGTTAATACATTCTTATTTGCTATAGATAACTTTGATACAGTTAAAAATAATATTTATAACGTTGGTCTTTCGTCAGCAAATTTAACAAAAATTGAACTTTGTAAAAAAATCAAACAACATATTAAAGAGTTTAATTTTGAAGTTTCTCACGAAGGTACCGATCCAGATAAAAGAGATTATTTTGTATCAAACAAAAAAATAGAGTCTTTAGGATGGAAGCCAAAAGTAAACTTAGATGATGGAATAAAAGAGCTAACTCAAGTTTATAAATTGATTAGTAAGAAAGATTTTGACCAAAATTACTAGAAATGAGAAAATTTAAAAAAGCTTTAATCACTGGTATATGTGGTTCAGGGGGTAGCTACTTAGCAGAGCATATAATTAACAATCAACCAAAAGTAAAAGTTTTCGGTTTATACAGAAAGTTAAGACCTAAAAATATTAGATTAATCAAAAAAAATTCAATTCTAATTAAATGTGATATGAATAATTTTAAAGATCTTTTTTTTAATTTAAAAAAAGTTAAACCAGATGTCATATTTCATATAGCCTCTGATGCAGATGTCAGAAAATCTTTTGACGAGCCAATGAGTTTTATAAATAACAACAATAATATTACTCTAAATCTTTTGGAAGCAGCAAGAAGATTAAAATTAAAAAGTGTTATTCAGATTTGTAGTACTTCGGAAGTTTATGGTCAGGTAAAAAAAAATGAGGTGCCTATAAGAGAGAATAACCCTATGCGTCCAGCTAGTCCTTATGCTGTATCTAAGGCATTTCAAGATTTATGTTCACAAAATTATCAAAAAAATTATGGTTTAAATATTATTATTACTAGAATGTTTACTTATTTAAACCCAAGAAGATTAAATTTATTCGCATCCCATTGGGCAAATCAAATAGTTAAAATTGAAAGGGGAGAACAAAAAATTCTTTATCATGGAAATTTGAATTCAACACGAACAATTATAGATATTGAAGATGCTATGAAATCATACTGGGTAGCTGCAACAAGAGGTAGGATTGGAGAAATTTATAATATTGGAGGTAATAAAATTTTTAAAATTTCTAAATTTTTAGATATCTTAAAAAAAAATTCATTTACTAAGATTGAAAGTAAAATAGACAAAAATTTATTAAGAAAAACTGATGTGACGCTTCAAATTCCAGATTCAAGTAAGTTTAAAAAACATACTGGGTGGAAACCAACAGTTTCTTTTGAAAAAAGCTTAAGTAATTTTTTGAAAATTTTTAGAGATAATAAATGAAAAAAATACTAATTCTTGGTGGAAGTGGTTTTATAGGAAGAAATTTAGTTTTGTATTTTTCTAAAAAACATAATATTACTGCAACATATTTTAAAAATAAACCTAAAGAAAAATTATTCAAAAATAAGAATATTCATTGGCTTAAAGTAAATCTTTTAAAAGAGAAGCAAGTAGAAAAATTATTTAAAAAAAAGTATGACTTTGTAATTCAATCTGCTGCATTTACAGCAGGCATCAAAGTGATGTTAAAAGATCCTTTTGCATTCATTTCTAGTAATTCGATTATGAACTCACTAATTTTACAGAAAGTCACTACTAGCTCTGTTAAGCACTTTGTCTCTTTGAGTTGTACTGTAATGTACAATAATTCTTCAAAACCTCTTAAAGAAAATGATTTTGATTATTACAAACAAATTAATAAGAGCTATGAGGGAATTGCATACACAAAACTTTATACAGAAAACTTATGTAAATATTACTCAACTTCTACAGATATAAAATTTACCTCACTAAGACACTCTAACATTTATGGACCATATGATAAATTCTTCTCAGATAAATCTCATTTTATGGCAGCCTCCTTATGTAAGTTTTTAAATAATTCCAATTTGATTCAAGTTTGGGGGGAGGGGAAAGAAAAGAGAGATTTTCTTTATATAGATGATTTGTCGAGAGGTATTGAAAAAATTTTTTTACATCAAAAAACTAAATACGAAATATTTAATTTATCATTAGGTAAATCTTATAGCGTTAAAGAAGTAATCAACTTAATAAAGAAAATAACAAATTCAGAAAAAAAAATTATTTTTGAAAAAAATAAACCTACAATGAAAATAAATATACTTGTGAGTAACAAGAAAATTATAAAATCAATAGGTTGGAGGCCACAATTTTCTCTTAAAAATGGTATAAAAGAAACATTAAAGTGGATTGTAAAAAATTATTAAATTTTTTCTTTAAATGAATTATATCTGTTAGTTTTAGAGTGATCATAGTTTAGGAACCAATCTATAGTTTTTTTTAGTCCGCTAACTATATCAACAGAAATTTTAAATCCATATTTTTCGGCTTTTGTTGTACTCATAATCCTTTTTTTATCGCCCATAGGCTTATCTTTTTCCCAAATGATCTTATTTTTTTTATTTAATATTTTAATAATTGTTTCTGCTATTTCTTTAATTTGGTAACCATTTCCACTTCCAAGATTAATAGGTTCGATAATATTTTTTTGAACTGCAAACATCATTCCTCTAGCTACATCCTCCGAATAAATAAAATCTCTAATAGGCGTTCCATCCCCCCAAACAATTAAAGAATCATTTTCTACAGCTTTTTTTATAAGTGAAGGAATGACCATTGCGTTATCAATATCAAAATTATCAAATGGGCCGTATACATTTGCTGGCCTTACAATAGAAATCTTATTCCATTTGTATTGAATTTCGTATGACTCAGCTTGAAGTTCACAAATCCTTTTTGCCCAACCAGCAAATCTGTCATTTGGCGATGGAAATGATTTCCATACATCCTCTTCTCTCAAGACCTCTTTTGGCTCATAAACACCTACTGAACTAGTAAAAAGATAGTTTTCAATTTTATTTCTTCTTGCCGCTTCCATCATATTGATACTGAACATGAGTGTAGGCACTAAAAAACTTGCAGGTTTTTCAGATGTCATTTTTGGAGATCCTTTAACCCCCGCTAAATGAAAAACTATGTCTTTATTTTTTGTTACTTCAAGACAATTTTCAAAATTCCGTAAATCAGATTTAATAAATTTAACTTTCTCATGTCCAGTACCTTCATCCAAAGATACTACAGTTACTTTTGACTCACACTCTAAAAGAAGTTTTACTAACTGGTAACCGATCATTCCAGTTCCGCCAGTAACTAAAACTTCCTTATTTTTAAAAAAGTTTTTATCTATCATTGTAAAAATCTCCATGTTCAATAATTAGATATGACTTTTTATTTTTTTTATTCAAACAATCTTTATAAGTTTTAAATATTTTATTTGGATCGCTTAACATAATAACTTCAATTTCAGTTAAAATTTTTTTGAAAATTTCAGTATAATTTTGAGTATGTTGTGGCCCACCATCTAAAGGGCTTTTTGATCCAATAGAAGTTCTTATGATAATTTTTGGAGTATATTGTTTATTAGACATATTTTTAATTTTATCTAAGTGATTAACCATTTGATTAAAGGCTAAAACCAAAAAATCAAATCTTGGATAACAAGTGATTGGAATAAAACCATTTAGTGCTAGACCAATACTTATTCCCATTTGAACATCTTCAAAAACTGGTAATTCAATTTTTTTCTTTTCAGGTACGCCTTTCAAAGTATTGAAGATTGCATTTCCTGAATATTTTACAGATTGTCCAATGAATAATGTATCCTTATGCTTGGCCAACATATTCATTGATCTAATTAATTCATTTTTATATTTTAGTTTCATTAAAATAACAACCAAGTTCCAGTGCCATGATGAGGGAATTTTCTTTTGTATTTGTAATAAATTAAATCGCTCTTAATTTTTTGTTTTTTTCCCCAAGCTTTAAAGGTGGGTGTATTTGTGCTTAATCCGTTATCTTCTATAACAAATTTTATTGGAAGTTTAAAATTTTTTGAATATTTATAAACTTCATGAAAGACACCTGTTTCATATGTCATGTCACCAACAAAAACCCATACTTTATTTTTAAGTTTTTTTTTTTTTATAGATAGAGCTACTCCTAAAGCTATTGGAAGTATTCCACCAACTATTGCGGAAGAATAAAAATTTTTTTTTTTATTTATTATACCCATAGATTTTCCTTTGATAATCTCATTTTCTAGCCATTTTGGATTAATTCCATGTAAAAGTGCATGATAATGACTTCTCCAAGTAGAGAAAACCCAATCCTTTTTTTTTACATTTTTAAAAATTCTAATTAGTTGCTTTTCATTATTTCCAGATAAGTGAATGGGAGCTTTAATTTTTCCTTTTTCATAAATTTTTTTTATTTTATCGGAAAAAGTAATAAGAAAATTTTTATCAATTTTATTTTTCATAGATTATTTTACTGCCTTCATTTTCAAAATTTATTTTTACATTAAGGTAATTTTTATATCTATTAATTAATTTTTTATGATCTTTTTTTTCAGCAATAATAATAAAAAAACCCTCAGAACCAGCCCCTAGCATTTTAAAACCTTTTGCTCCAAAATTAATTGAATCGTTAAATAATTCATTAATTTTATTATTTGTAAATTTTTTGGAAATTTGATTTTTACTATACCAGGCCTCTCTTAATATATCACCAAATATACCTATTTTAAAATTTGATGATTTAATAATTTCCAAACCTTCTTTTGTTAAATTTTTAATATTGTTAAAGTGTTTTTCATTGAACCTCATTTTTTTAATCAAATTTTTTGTTATCATCGAAGATTCTCTTTGTTTTCCACTATAAAAAAGAAGACATGAATTTTCCAATAAAGAAATATTCTTATTATATCTTTTAAGATTATTAATTAAAATTTTCTTTCCTTCGAACTTAATACAATTAAAACCACCATAACATGTTGCAACTTGATCTTGAGATCCAATATTCTCCTGGTTTAATTTTTGCTCAATAAAAATTGAGTCATTCATGATATTTTTTTTATTTAAGGTTTTAGATAATAATTTATATAATGAGTGTACCAATCCAACTGTGAATGAAGACGATGAGCCAATTCCAGTTCTGGCTGGTAGTTCACCATAATGATAAATGTCTAATCCATTTTTAATATTAAATAATTTTAATGTGTTTTTTATTGTAGGGTGTTTTATTTGACTAACACTTTGCTTTTCTTCTCTATAGTAATATCTTATTCTATACTTGTATTTGAAAAAGTTATCTAAGTTATTAAGGGTTATATAACTGTATTTATCAATAGTAGTTGATAAAACCATTCCATTGTTTTTTAAATACCATTTAGGATAATCAGTTCCACCACCTAGAAAGGATATTCTATAAGGTGTTCTTGTAATTAGCATTTTTCTACATACAATAATTATTTGACTTAAAAAACATTTATTTTATGAAAATTTTAATAATTGGTGGAACGGGTAATATAGGACGAAATATAATCTCAAATATAAACCTGAAAGAACATGAGGTTTTCTCAATTAGCCAAAAAAAAAAAATCAAAGATAAAAAAATTAAATCTTATAGGTTTGACTATTATAAAAATTTCGCAAAAATAAAAAAAATAACTACTAAATACAAGTTTGATGTAGTAATCAATTTAATTTGTTTTAATTCTAATCAAGCTAAAAGAGATTATAATTTGTATAAAAATTCAATATCAAAGTATATATTTATTAGCTCAACTTCTGTATATAAAAATATACAAAATGTTATTTTAGAAAATTCAAAAACTGAAACTACAGATAACACCTACATAAAAGGAAAAATAGAGGCAGAAAAATTTTTAAAAAATAATACTAAAAATTTTCCTTTTATAATTTTAAGGGTTTGCCAAATATATGGGGAAGATAATATTCCAACTCTTTTTAAAAAAAGAAGTTTTACAGTATTAAATGATATGTATACTAATAAAAGAGTTTTCTTACCTTATGGCGTTAATAATAGGTGGAAGTTAATTCATGTAAGTGATTTAGCAAAAATAATAATTAAAATTTTTACTTCTTCAAACAAAAATATTCTAAATAATATTTTTAATATTGTTCCCGATAAAACCTATAATTGGAGTAAAATATATAATATGTACTCCATTATAAATAAAAAGAAATTTAATAAAATCTTCTTTGATGTTAAAATTTTAAAGAATTCTAAAAAAGAAATTTACGAGCATTTAATTCTAGATAAGCTAAAAAATGGAAATTTTAGCAATACAAAGATTTTTAAGATAATAAAGAAACCAAAATTTTATAATTTTGAGAAAAAAATTAAATCAATTATTAAAATTAAAAAAAAGGAAATTATTAAAACTATACCAGACAAAGATATAAAAAAAATTTTTCAAAAATTAACTAGTTTGAAATAATTTGGATACCTAAACTTTTAAATTTTTTTTCAATAAAAAATGGATCACTACTTTCAGGACCACCAGGTGGCAAAGATATAACTCCCTTTTTAAATATTTTGGATTTTGCTAAATAATGAATGCAACTTTTGCCGATAATTTTAAAATCAATTTTTTCACTTTTCCAGTTTTCATAGAACTTATTATCGTTTCTATCGCACAAAACCCTGATTATCTTAGTTCTATTGGGCAAATACAGTGTAATTAATTTATTATGATGTCTAGGTATTTGGACTAAAATTAGATTATCTTTTTTTGAGTCTGACCTATCATAGTAAACTGTATCAGAAAATACCATCATACCCTCTGAATAGTTGTATATAATAAATACTTCTTTTTTATTATTTCGTGGAGTATAATTTTTATTAACCTCAAGAAGTTTCATGCTGTAAAGTCTATGATTTAGATCAGGAAAAAATTCTAAGTATTTATGCCATATATTAGACAAATGTTTTAAAGGAAAAAATTGTTGATGATGATAAATTATTCCAAGCAAAAAAGACAAAGTAATTAATAAAATAAATTTTTTAATTTTTATTTTATAAATATTATTTAAAAACTTAAAATATTTTATATTTTTTAAATTCATTTTTTTGTTCTTTTGAAAAAATCTTTAAGTCGTTAAAATTGGTATAGCTTTCATCAGAGTCTATTGGGTTTTTACAATTATATACCACAACTTTATTAAATTTATAATTACCACTATATAAATCTATGCAATCGTTTTGCGAATTCTGTATAATACTATGATTAACTATAAGTGTGGCATAATCAATATCTAGCGCATCAAACTTAGAGTTGCTAATTGAGATTTTATCTATTGTTCCTTTAACAGATAGTAATTCTAGTGCATTTTCAAGTTTACAATTTTTAACATTAAAATCTACATTACTTAAATTTAAATCATAAATATTTAGACAACCTCTCACACCGTATTCTGAAAAATATTTATCTGATATTAAATTATCAGAATTAGATCTTGTGTTTATGTTTTCAAAATTAATTTTCCAATCTTTAAGCATTGACAGCGTTTTTATTTTATTGCCCATACCGCTTATTATGAAAAAATTATTTTCAACTTTGCTGTATATTTTTAATTCTTTTTTTGCTTCATCAATTATTACTTCCTCTAAATAAAGAGAATGTAAATTTATATTTTTTATGAAAGGGTATTTTTTTAACTTTCTAGTTTGATTTTTTACATGTGATACCATTACTTTTTCTTCAAATTTATTTTTAAACAAATATTCTTTAACACTTGATATTGTATTAAAAGGAAAAAGCGAAAATCTATGAAATATGCCACCTATTAAAAATATGAATATGGAGAATAAAATTAATTTTTTTTTAGAAAGTTTCACAATATTTAGAAAATCTGATTTTTTCAAAAGGTATTAATTGGTTTAAATTATCTTCAGAGGTATTAATATTTGTTTTAATTTCAAAAACATTCTTACTTATATTTTTCCATATTAATGAGCTTAAGCTATTTTTAAATTTAATATTTTCATCAAAAGTTAGTCTGTAGTTATTATAATAAAAATAACTTCTATCATAACTTATTATCTTCTTAAATTTACAATTTCCGTAAACTTTATCAGTAAAACCATACTTTAAAATTTCTTCTTTTTTCTTAAGGTTAATTTTTTTTGTTTTTTTAAATCTACCTTCAACCGACGAAATTTTTTCCTCTAAAAAATATTCTGTATTTTTGGTAATTTTTCCATAATAACGAATTCGTATTTTCTTTCTAGGCACTGTTCCTTCAATTGACTCATTATATGATATTAAATTTTTATTATCTAAATAAATAGATGTAATTTTTCTTTTTGGAAATTTTATTTTAAATTTTTTTTCATTCAGCCAATTTTTAAAAGTTAAAATTTTTGAATTGTTCACTAGATATTTATTTTCTATCCTAAAGCTCATTCTTTTTTTTACTCTAAATTTTCCTAAAATTCTAACGACTTTTTTTAAATATATATAAAAAAAAAATTAACAAAATTTTCAACTTTAGATAAAATTAAGTTTTAATTTATAATGATTTTTGAAAAATCATCTTTAAAAAATTTTTCAACAAATCCAGAACAATCTGCATCTTTTATTTTTATAATTGAACCAGCAAATTCTTGTTTTTTATTATATGCTGCAATACAGTATTTGTTGTTTGATATTCTAGCTTTATTTATTTTTGTCACCGAGCTGTCTTTTGAAACTGCGCCAAATTCTGAATTTGATGAGTAAAATTCATTTACAACAACATTCGATTTTTCACCAACAGATAACCCTTTGTCACCACAATTTTTAGTAACTAAATTTATTATTTTGTAATTTCCATAAGAAAGATCAACACAATCGTTTTTAGAATTTTCTATATTTACATTCTCCAAAGTAAGATCTGAAAAATCTATATCTAAAGCGTCAGAAAAACTATTTGAAATATTTACATTTTTAATAGTTCCATTAGATCTAATAAAATTAACTGAATCTTCACAATGTAAATTATTTGTATTAATATTAATATTTTTTACATTTATATCTAAAAAAGTTAGACAACCAGTCAGGTTAGTTTTTTTATTAATAAGATTATTTTTTCCATAAAATTGTTTTTCTCCATTTATATTAATTGTCCAGTTTTCGAAGACTTTATCATCTCCAAGTATTAATACTCTTGAAAATTTATTTAAAAAATTTATCTCTATCTCTTTATTTTGAATACTAATTTTATTTTTCGTGTTTAGTGAATATAAAAATATATCATTCTCAATTTTATTTTTAGTCCATTTATAAAATCCTCTAATTGAATTTTTTTTGGAATTTTTAGTTAATCCAAAAAATGTATACTGTGGTTTATCAGAAATTTTAAATTCTTTTTTGTGCCTTTGTCTTATCAAATTAATTTTGTCATATTCAGAATATTGCTGGTATGAACAATTTTTTTTGATAAATTTACAAATTAAAAAATTATTATTTTCATCTTCATAAACAATATAGATATTTTTTTTTCTAAAATATTTCTCTAGATTTTGAAAATCGTAACTATCTGGATGTACTTTTATAGTTTTCTTTTTTCCTATTAATTTTAAATTTTTTTTAACTATATCTATTCTTTTTTCAATTTGCTTTTCATTTTCTCTAAGCCCAAATTTTTGTAAATTATTTTTTAATTTTTCAATATCTAAATTGTTTAATTTTGATTCGATATTTTTAATATCTAAATCTATATAATTAGAGATATTCTCGGGGAAGGATAATTTTTCGTAATCTAAATTTGGCTCAGCATCATAGTAAATAGGGAAAAATGATCCATACATAGTATCATAATAGAATCTCATATCATTGAATGAAAACATATGTGAAGATCCTGTAGCTAAACCAAGTAGTACAAAGTCAGAGATGCTTTTGTGGTGTAGTGTATTGTTATTTGCTAATTTACTATAATTAATAAGTGAATTTGAATTAATCTTTTTTTGTGAATTAAGATAAAAATTATTTTTAATAGCCATCATTTCTTCATTGATTGTACCAAGAATTTCACTTCCAATTTTTATATTTCCTTTAGTCCATTTTTTGTTTTGAATTCTCATTAAACCAAAGGTATTCTCTTCGTCAGCTTCTAATATTGGTCCTTCTCTTCTGTAATTTTTTTCAATCATTTCTTTTGCAAGCTTTTCTTGAAATAGATATTTTATTTGTCTTTCACCAATTTTAACATCCAAGTTTCTTGTTTCAGGAGAAAGAAATCCCATCTCTTTAAATAAATATGAATTAAATATTTCTGAATTTCCACCTTCAGCTTCAGGAATAAAAAGTTTAAATTTTACTGAATTGAATAAATTTCCATCCAATAATTCTACGTCGAGACTTGCTACCACATCACCATCTATAAGTTTATAATGATCTCTTCCATCACCATGAACTCTTATTTTTGCATTCATTTCGCATTTTTTTTCGTTAGAAAAATTTATTATTATTAAAGATTTAAATTTCTTTTTTTTTGAAAAATATAAATTATTTGCTAAATTATCTTCAAGACTTACTAGGTTTTTAAATTTAGTTAATTTAAATCTTCTATAATCTTCTGGAATTATTTCTATAAAATTAATTTTCGTATTTTGATTATCATAAAATGATATATCCGCACATTCTTTTTCAGATGCAAAAATTTTTGTATTTATAAAAATTAAAGAAATTAATACTATTAATAGTTTCACTTTATTAAAAATTTAATTCTGCTGTCTCAATATCCTCATTTTCTTTAAAATCATCATAAAGTTTTAAAATTACATTTTTATCGTAAGAACCAAATTTATATATATATTTTGATTGCAATTTATCGTTAAAAGCCGTTATTAAATATTGATTTTTTATGAATATTTCCTGAGGACTTTTTGCTACAATTTCTAAAATATAATTATTCTCATCTTCATTGAACGATAAATTAAAAAGTGAGTTTTTTTTTACAAAATCAAAGTTCTTTATTTTATCTAAGGATACTATTAAAACAGATGCAAAGATTAATAATGTTAAACCATATTTTACATTTACACTAAATGCAATTCCGTAGGTAATTAATAGAAAGTAAATACTTAATTCTAAAGGATTTTTAACTGGATTTCGAAATCTAACAATTGATAGAGCTCCAACCATACCTAGGGATAAGGCAATATTATTTGAAATTACTTTTGTAATAGTAAAAGTAATAATCGGTAAAAGCAGATATACAACTGTATTATGATATGTTGTTGCCCATCTTTGATTTGCATAAGTGAGCGCTAATCTTGTTAATACTCCTGATAATGCACATAATAAAAGTGATAAAATTATATCCATAAATTACTTTAACTTAAATTCTCAATTTTTAAACTTTTTATTCCTTTTGTATTTTTAATTATATCAGAACTACCTAAATTGATAATTTCTTGTTCATTTCTTATTGCTACATTAACAATTTTCTCAAAATTTTTTTCGAATCTGTCCATGTCAAATGCAAAAAAGGATTTTTTTAAAATTTTACCTACTAATTGCAAATAAGCTGAATGAAGATATGGAAATAAATTTAAGTTTTTTAAATAATAAAAGAAGTATTTTTTTTTTATTAGTTTATTGGTTTTATCTAAAAATTCATTTGCAAAATTCGACTCATATCCAAAATATTCTTTGTTAGATTGATGTCCCCAATAATTTTCTTTTGGCATATCTATCCCTGCAATATAAATTGGATTACATCCAAAAAGAATTGCAAACATTATACCAAATTCTGCTACAGAAACTGGTTTTATAAAATCATTTGTGTCTAACATTTTCTTAAAAAAATATTCTTGTAGTGTTAAGTTATTTTTATTTTCAACAGCTATATCACAACAAGCTTTTACAGGATTACATGGTTTATTTTTAAAATGTCTATCATCAAATGAAAGCCAGTTTATTTTGATTTTCTCATTTAAAAATAAATCATTTTTTTTCCATATATCATTATATGCTGCTGTATCTGACATTAGCCAAGTAGTTTTTGTTAGATTATTTAAGAAATTCAAATGAAAATCAATTTCAGGAATTGGAAAATGATTATTAGCTGAGACAAAGTAAGAAATTTTTTCTAATTTTTTTAATCTCAAAATTGTCGACCCTAAAGCAATTATCTTTCCCGTAAAATTCTCAAAATTTAATTTATTTAAAGATCTTCCTGAGCCAAGAATCAGACATGGCTCTCCTTTATGGATATTTAATATCTCATCCAATGTAATCTTCATTATTTTTTTAAAGGTAAATGAGCTCTAAGTTTTTTTGCAATTGGTTTTTCGTCTTCAAAAATATAACCAAACTTATTTTCTCCATCAGAAGTTGACATTTTCTTTATAACAGAAATTAATTCGATCATACCTCTTGGTTCCAAAGATGCAGACTGATCTGAACCATACATTGATCTATCTAAAGTTATGTGTCGTTCTAGAGATGTAATACCCAATGTAGCTGCTCTGAAAGATACTGCCAATCCAGATTCATGACCACTGTAGCCAACCTTACATTTATAAATATTCCTCAATTCTGGAATTGTTAATAGATTAGCGTTCTCAGTTTTCATTGGGTATGTTGAATTGCAATGCATTAATTCAAACTCGCAATCATGTTTTTTAAAAATATCTACTGCTTTAGAAATATCATCTGATGTTGACATTCCTGTTGATATAAAAGTATATTTTTTTCTCTTAGCGACTTCATGTAAAAAAGTGTCATCCACAATCATTGCAGAGGCTATTTTATTAAATTCCAGATTATATTTATCTAAAAAACTTAAGCTATTTAGATCCCAAGCAGAAGCAAACCATTTGATATTTTTTTTCTTACAATATTCATCTATTTCATTGTACTCATTTGTTCCAAATTCCAGACCTTCTTTTTGTTGTCTTTGAGTTGATCCCCATGGACTTTCTCTACTACTGTCTAATAAATCTTGAGAATATACTAAATTTATATCTCTTTTTTGAAATTTGACTGCATCAAAACCCGCATCACATGAAGCATCAATAAGTTTTTTTGTGATTTCTAAATCACCATTATGATTAATACCAATCTCAGCAATAAAGAAAATGTTTTCTATTTTCATACTTTTTCAAAAAATTTTTGACTCTTTGAACGTCATTTATATCGTCTATATCAGAATTAAACTGATCTATAATAAAAGGCAACACATTATTTCCATGAAATGAGTTTTTTAAAATAGTTTTAGTTTTTAAAATATCAATGTACCCATTTGGAAGATAGGTTTTTTTAAAATATTGTCTTGGTTTATTAAATTTATCAATATTTTTATTTCCCATAATTGAACAAAGCCTATTCTTTTGAATTATCATGGTTTTAAATGATGGATTGACCATACTATTTACAGACCTTAGAGCAGAACTATTAGGACAATTTTTAATTTTTTTAATTGCTTCACTTACAATTTTTTTTTTCCTTAATGGTGTTGTTGGTCTTAAATGAGCAAAATATTTTGGGATATAAGAATATTTTTTTTTTGCAAAATTTAGGAAATCTTTAAATACCTCCAAATCAGTTGTTGTATCTTTAGAATTTTTAGCACTTCTATGATGGAATTCTATATTCTTAAATTTTCTTAAAATTTTGTAATAATTTATAGAATCTGATGAAAAAATTATTTTATCAAACAGCTTGCTTTTATTTGCGAAACCTGCGGTATACTTTATCAATTCTTTACCTCTGATTTTATAAATATTTTTATGTTTTATAGTTTTTGATCCAGATCTTGCTGGTATAAAACACCAAATTTCATTTTTAATTTTCATAAATTAATTGATAACATATAAGTTTTCTTATAACTAGAAATATATCTTTATGAATACCAAAAAAAAAATTGCTATCATCACAGGAGGTTGTGGTTTGTTTGGTAGACTTCAAATAAAAGCGCTCGAAGAAATTAATTATAAAGTTTTAGTTCTAGATAAAGATAAGAAAAAAATTATTAAATTAAAATCCAACAAAGAATTCAAACATGTTGATTTTTTTTCTTGTGATATTACGCAATATGAGGAAATTCTAAGAATAAAAGATAAAATTTTTAAGAAATATAAAAATATTCATGTTTTAGTAAATAATGCAGCAAATGATACTGTTCCAAAAAAAAAACAAAAATCTAGGTCAACATTTTACGGTTTAGACATAGGTGATTTAAAAAAAGATTTAAATGTTGGATTGATAGGAGCAGTATATAATTCAAAAGTTTTTGGCGAACAAATGGTCAAAAATAAGTATGGAATTATTCTAAATATATCCTCAGATCTATCTATAATTGCACCTGATCAAAGATTATATGCACACCTAGGTATTACAAAACCAGTTAGTTATTCCATAACAAAGCATGGATTAACAGGATTAACAAAATATTTAGCTGCTTATTGGGCAAAACAAAATATAAGAGTTAATTCTTTTTCTCCTGGCGGCATATATAATAATCAAGATAAACAATTTGTAAAAAAAATAAAAAATTTAATTCCAATGGGTAGAATGGCAAATAAAAATGATTATAAAAAAACTATTCAGTTTCTATGTTCAGATGCATCATCATATATTACAGGACAAAATATAGTCTCAGATGGAGGTAGAAGTATTATATAGCTTTCCTTTATAAGTTGAAAAAAATAAAACAATTATAAAAAAAATAAATCCTCCATTAAAATAACCTGCTCCCCTCAAAAGTTGTGTAATTACAAGTGTGAAGATAAAACATTTTAACTGGGGACTTAAACAACTCTTATAAATACAATACAGAAATAGAATTCCAAATAATATATTAAAGATTGCAAATTCAGCTAATAATTTATTTAAGTTACTTGCCCCGTCTTTAATATTCATTAAAGGCATTGTTGAGTATTCTTCAATTATCTTATGTTTAATCGCAAATTTTTTTGAAAAAAAACCATAATTTTGAAAACCTATTCCAAATAAATTTTCTTTAAAAGTCTCTGTTGCAAAAAGTAAATGATTTATATGAATAATAGTTGTTATATTTACACCATCGTGAACAGCATTCTTATCGTCAAAAGCTTGTCTTTTTGGTTTCTCAATTGCTTTAAAGAAGAAATTTAAAAATTTATTATCTTCTAATTTTTCAATTAATTTATATCCTTTAACGTCCTCAAAAAATTCAACAATTTCAACAAATTTAGTATTTTCATTTGATATAAATACCTTATTTAAATCAACTATTTGAGTAATTCTTATTGCACAATTATTTAAATTAGAAATTAAAAATGTATTAATAATTAAAAGTATTACCAATGGAATTATTTTTTTAGAAATTCTTAAAATAATAATTAATAAAGCTGATAAAGCTATTCCTAAATATAAAGTTAATGAACCAACAAAAAGTAAACTCAAAAGAAAAAAAATTATAAAGTTTAATTTATGGAATAAGTTTAAATTTTTAAAATTCAATGCCTGATAAATAATTACCCCAGTAGCAGTCATACCGAAGTGGGAATTTTCATTAAAAAATAAGTTATAAATAGACTTATTTTCACTAAAAAATAACAGACATAAACCATTATGATATAAATTATGATCATAAAATTTAAAATCTTCTATAAAAATACTAAGTAAAATTAAAAAGTTACAAACTATGATAAATATAATTACTGATGTTTCAAAAATTTTTTCTAAATTTCTTGTTAGATAAAAACTAATTAAAATTAATAGGAAAAAAAAAATTATTGAAAAAAGAAAGTAATTTGTAATATCAAAACTTACATTAGCAATCGAGTGTAAAAATACTAAAAAAACTAATCCAAAACTAAAAAAAAATATTTTAAAAAAATCATAATTTTTATAATTCAAAAAAAAATAAGGTAATAATAAAACTATCAAAAATTTTGATTGCAGATAATTATTTATTTTTAAATCCCAAAAAAAAATACTTAATAAAAATATAATTGTGCAAACCAAAAATTCGTTTTTATTCAAAATATTTATTAATTTTTTCTGATACATAAATTTTATTTTTGAAATATAAATAAGTTTAGAATAGCATATATATAATTACTTTATTAAATAAATATATGCTTAACATCTTAATAATTGGTTGTGGAAATATAGGCAAAAGACATTTATTTGCTTTATTGGAATTAAAAAAAAAAATAAAAGTGCAGGTATTAGAGAAGGATGATACCAAGATAAATCTATCAAAAAAAATTAATAAAAATTTCAACAATTATATCAAAAAATTCTCTCAAATTGATACTAATACAAATTTGATAATTTGTAGTACTAAGGCTTTTAATAGAGATGTAGTTATAAAAAAAGCTTTGAAATTTTGCAGTCCGAAATATGTAATTTTAAAAAAAATTTCATTTCAAAATATGCATATTTATAATCAAATGCTAAAACTATTTTACAAAAATAAAATTAAAGTTTGGATAAATTTTCCATTGAGATACCAAAGCTATTATGACTATTTGAAAAAAATTATTTTTAAAAATAATCCCTTTTTTACAATGGCTGTATCCTTATCTAAATCAGATGATTTATTTTCATCTGGTATTCATTTTTTAGATTTATTTTTAACAAATTATATTAGTGATATTAGATTTGAATTTGCAAAACTGACAAAAGTAAACAAAGATAAAAACAACTCAAGGTTTAATGGAAAAATTGTTTATACATCGAAATTTAAAACAATTGTAATCTTAAATAGTAAATCAAAATTTCAACAACAAATTAATATTTTTGGATCAAAAAATCATTACAGAGTAATTTTTTTTTCTGAAAAAAAAGACCCATGGAATAAACCTAAAATTAGATTTTATAAAAATGATAAATTTATAAAAAATTTTAATCATTTGTGGCAAAGTCAATTAACTAATTTATACATTAATGATATATTGGAAAAAAAAAATTGCAAACTTCCAACTTTAAAAAAAAGTAATATTTGCAATAAATTAATTTTAAACTCTGTTAAAAAAAAATTAAATTTGAAAAAAAAAACTAGTCTATGCCCAATAACTTAAAGAAAAAAAAGATTTGGATTATTGGCGCTGGAAAAATATCATTAGAGTATTTAAAAGTTCTGAGTAATTTTAAGTATGAAATTATCTTAATTACTAGAGGAAAAAAAAATTTAAATAAATTTATAAAATATAAAAAAAAAATAAAATTTATCGATGGTGGCGTAGTTAACTTTTTAAAAAAAAAACCTGAAAAGCCAAACAAAGTTATTGTTGCCTCAAATGCAAGATATCTTTTTAAAATAACATTATGTTTGATTAATTATGGTATTAAATCAATCTTAGTAGAAAAACCGGCCTCTCTTAAGTTAAATGAACTAAAAATATTGAAGAAAATAATTAAAAAAAATAAAATTAATTACTGCATCGGGTATAATAGACGATTTTATGGTTCCATAATTTTTCTAAACAATTTAATTAAAAAAAATAAAATCAGATCCTTATATTTTGATTTAACTGAGTGGCTACATACCATTAATTTAAAAAATTATTCTAAAGAGGAGTTAAATAAATGGTTTTTATGTAATACATCTCATATTACTGATCTAGTTTTTTATTTAATTGGTTACCCAAAAAAATTTAATTATGTATATAAAGACTCTATAAAATGGCATAAACCTGTATTATTTAACGGAAATGGAATATCAAATAAAAATATACCTTTTTCATACAGAGGTGATTGGTTAAGCTACGGTAGATGGGAAATTAAACTTTTCTTTAAAGGGTTTGTTGTAAATTTAAAGCCCTTAGAAAATATTGAAATAGAATATATTAATAAAAAAAAAAAATATATTGATAGTTTTAAAAATGAAAAAAATTATAAACATGGTTTTTATCAAATGTGTGAAAATTTTTTAAATAATAATTTCAAAAATTTTTGCACCATCGATCAACAGATTTTAAATTTTAAATTTATTTATAAAATATTGGGTTGGTCATAATGAAAAAAACTATATTTATAACAGGTTCATCTGAAGGTATAGGTCTTCAAATAGGAAAAAAATTTTTATCTGAAAATTTTCAAGTTATAATTAATTCAAGAAAAAAATTAAATAAGAAATTAAAAAATTTTGATCACATTAAGGGTGATATGACAAATCTTAAAGATGTAAAAAAAATATCTAAAGTAATAAAAAAAAGAGTTAAAAAATTAGATGTTTTGGTTTGTAATGTTGGATATGGAAAATATAAATATAATGAATTTCCATCATTACAAGAAATACAGGATAGTTTAAATAAAAATTTTTATAGTTGTTTCTTAATTTTAAATGAATTGAAAAATTTTCTGATTAAAAGTAAATCAAAAGTGATATGCATTTCTTCAATTTGTGGCTCAGAAATTATTAAAAACGCACCAATTAGTTACAGTATTTCTAAATCTTTATTAAATGTTTACTTAAAGCACTTATCAAAGTCCTTTTCAAAAAATGGGGTTAATCTAAATATAATTTCGCCTGGAAATATATTATTTGATGGTTCTACATGGGATAAAAAAATGAAAAAAAATAAGAAAAAAACTATTAAGTACATAAAAGAGAATGTTCCTGTAAATAAATTTGGTACCCCAAAAGATATTGCTAATGCTGTATTCTTTCTTTCTTCAAAAGAAAATAATTTTATTTCAGGTGCAAATTTGTTGATTGATGGTGGTCAAACAAATTGATTTGATATGCAGGTTAAAAATTCATTTGTTTATTCGAAAAAAATTTACGAGATACTAAATTTAGATGAGAAGAAAAAATTATTTACATTATTTTTTCTTATTATAATTAATTTCTTTTTAGAAATGTTAAGTGTTACTTTGGTAGTTCCAATTGTAACACTTATTTTTGATGATAATTTTTTTAATAATGCTTATCTTGTTAAATTTCTACCTGACTTTATTTTAAATTTTTCATCTGAAGAATTATTAATAATTTGTTTAATCGCAATTGTATTAACTTATTTAGTTAAAACTTTTTTTTTAATTTTTTTTAGCTATTGGAAGGCTAATTTTATTTATAGTTTGCATAAAAAATATGCAGAAAAACTATACTTTAATTACATTAATCAAAATTATTTATTTCATTTAAAATCTAATTCTTCTGAATTGACTAAAAATATTGTTTCAACACAAAATTTTGCTCACAATATAAATCAATTAAGTATTTTGTTTACAGAAATAATTATTTTGATGGGTCTTATTTTGATACTTATGTATGTAAATGTAAAAGCAACAATATTTATTTTTTTATTTACAATATTAATTTCAATTATTTTTTTGAAAATTGTATCTCCAATTTTGTCTATCCAAGGAAAAAAAAATATGACAAACCTTAAAAGTTTGATGGAGAATATAAACTCTTCATTATTCGCGATAAAAGAAATTAAAATAATGAATAGAGAAAATTATTTTATAAAGAAATTTTCTAAAAATATTAATAATTTTAGTAACTCGGAAAAAATTCAAGAATTTATTCAGTCAATCCCAAGGTTTATTTTAGAATTTATGTCAATTCTACTTCTAATAATTACAATTTTTTTTATGGTTTATTATGAGTATGATAAAGTTTCAATAATAACCTTTTTAGCATTATTTGCAGCTGCAGGATTTAAAATTATACCCTCTATAAATAAAATAATTTTTTCTTTACAGCATTTAAAGTTTTATTTGCCAGTCTCTGAGATTGTAATAAATGATTTAAAGCTAAAAAAAAAAGAAATAACTAATATACCTCAAAATATTTCTAAAAATTGGAAAGTCCAAATTAAAAATTTGTCTTATAAATATCCAAAATCAATGAAACCTGTGTTTAAAAATATTAACCTAGATATAAAAAAATTTGACATAATTGGAATTACAGGACCGAGTGGAGCAGGTAAATCAACGTTTATCAATTGCTTAATTGGACTTTTAAAGCCCACAAGCGGAGAAATAAATATTGATCAAGAGAGTATATTTGACAATCTTAGAACATGGCAAAATAAGATCGGATATGTGCCACAACAAGTATTTTTAACAGATAATAATATTATTTCTAATATTGCATTTGGTGTTGAGACAAAAAAAATTAATAGAAATAAGATTTTTCAAGCCTCTAAAATTTCCCAATTGAATAATTTTGTTAAGAAGAAGCAAGATTATTTTAAAATTATTGGTGAAAGAGGTGTTAGAATATCTGGAGGTCAGATGCAACGTATTGGTATCGCAAGAGCATTGTATAATGAAAAAGAAATTCTAATTTTTGATGAATCAACAAGCTCACTTGACCTTGAAACAGAGAAGAAGTTTTTTAAATCTATCGAAAACTTTAAAAGAAAAAAAACTATAATTATTATATCACATAAATTAAATACTTTGAAAATATGTGATAAAGTTTTTAAATTAAAAAATAATTCATTTTTTAAAATTAATTTATAATTATGGAATATTCTTTCGATAATTTAAAAAATAAATATAAGAATATTCCCTGTATTATTGTATCACCTGGACCAAAATTAAAACAATTTAATTTTAAAAAATTTAAAGGGAAAATTTTATGTATTGGGGATAGCATTCTCAGAGGAAGAAATATTTTTAATGCAGATTTTTGGGTGTGTGCAAATAATGAATTTCCAAATCCTAATATTCATTGGCATTTAAGAATAATTAATAAATTTAAAAGAACCTTTTTTGTGTTTTCTGATACTGCACTTTATGACTTGGTTTGGCAAAAATCTAATTATTATTTAAAAAAGAAATTAAAAGTAAATTGGTTAGCATATGACGATAGACATATAAAAAAAAGAAAATGTAATCCAGAAAATAAATGTTGTAACTTGTTAAGCATAGAGAAAAACAAAAACAATTTAACAATACAAGAGTATGTATCTAGAATGTACAATGAAAAACAAATTTGCAAACCTTTTGGTAGTACGGTAGCTGAAAAAGCATTAGCATTTTCTTTAATATTAGGATGCAACCCAATCATATTGCATGGTGTAGATTTACCAGAAAAAATAATTCATCATAACTATTATTCAGATAATTATGCAGACCAAATTATGAAAAAAGTTTCCACAGAAACCAAAAAATTAAACAGAAGATTTTATATAAAAAATCTTTATTTCCGTGAATATTTAAAAGAAATCAAAAATAAAATAAGAAGTATAAAAGAAAAAAAGACTATCTTCGGATTAACAAAGAAAAGAACACTAAAAAATTTCCAAATATTATTTAATATTGCAAAAAAAAATAATGTAAAAATTATTTCATTAAGTGAAAAATCATCTCTAATGAAGCTTAAAAATATTCAATATAAGTCTTGGAAAAGTTTAGATGAAAAATATTTTATTTAATTGTCATAGTAATTCAGATTTAAACGATAATATATTTAAAAGAGATCGAATTTGGTTATCATCAGGAAAAAGTTCAATCCAAAAAGACGATAAAAACCTTGGTTTTTTTCATTTTGCAAACGTATTAAAGAAAAATAATTATAATGTTCATACCCAAGACTTATGGAATAAAAAAGACAAAATAGACCTTCAGATTAATTTTGCCCATCATCAAAAAATTACCTGTGAAAAGTCTTACTTACTTTTACCAGAGTCAGTTGAAATTTATGATAAGAATGATCTAAATATTTTGAAAAAAATTTACACTAAAATTTTTTGTCAGTATGATGATTTTATTGACAATATAAAAATATTTAAAACTAATTATCCGTTTGTAATTAAAAAAAATTTTGATCAAGATATTAATAAAAGATCGCTTTTATCAGCTATGATTTGTAGTAATAAATCTCAAAAAAAAAAATCAAAAAAAGACTTATATTTCAAAAGATTTGAAATAATTGATTTCATGGAGAACTATGAAAATATTTTCAAATTATATGGAATGGACTGGAATTTACCTTTTAAAAAATCTGGAAGTTACGGGAGAATTATAAATTTTATAAATAAAATTTTAAAAAAAAAATCAAAATTAAAAAATTACGAGGGTTTAATAAAAAATAAATCAGATATTCTAAAAAAAACAAAATTTTCTTTTTGTATAGAAAATTCAAGTATAAATGGATATATCTCAGATCCGATTTTTGATTCATTCAATAACGGTTGTATACCTATTTACCTTGGTGCATCAAATATAAGTAAATATATACCAGAAAATATATTTATAGATTTAAGAAAATTTGAAAATACAAACTCTCTCTTTGCACATATAAATTCTATACCTGAAAAAAAAATGGAAGAAATTCAGTTGAATATTAATAAATTTATCAACTCAGATGATATCAAATATTTTAACGAAGAGAGTTTTGCAAATATAATAATTAATCATTTAAAAAAAGATCTTAAGTAATATATTTTTCATTTAAAAAAATTAAAGTTTTTTTTAGTAAATTTCTACCTATTAAAAAAGAACTATTAACTAAAATTTTAACAATCAATATTAATATTATTTTTTTTGAAATTTTGAAATTTATAAATAAATAAAGCAAATTTAAATTTTTAGACAATTTAATTGATTTTTCATATTTATTTTTAATAAAAGAATTAATTACCTGTCTAGCAATATCTCTTTGATTAAGGAGAAATAAATTTTTCCTATCTTCGTGATTTAAATTTATTTTATTTTTTTTGATATGATAATTAATAACTTTAAAAAAGTCAGCTTTTCCTAATTTGTTTTTTTCGTCATAAGATACCTGGCCTTTTCCTATAGTTGTTTTTACCAATGCATCTTTTAAAAAAATCACGTCTGTTTTTTTTATGAATCTTAACCATAAGTCCAAGTCACTCGACATTCCAAATTCATATCTCCAATTTTTTATGTGTTTCTTGTAAAAATATGGCCTAAAAAAAACGCTTTGGCATACAAAAAAATTATAGTGTTTAATTAATAAAATCATAATTTTTCTTAAATCATACTTTACATTATCTTTGATCTTATTATTTAGCACGTTTGTAAGCTTGCCATTAACACCCTCAATAGTAGCATTAGTAAATGTGATTTTTATGTCAGGATTTTTTTTTAAAACGTTTAACTGTTTTTTTAGTATATCTTTATGATAGATGTCATTTGAATGGTATACAGCTGCAAAATTACCTTTAGTTATTTTAAAAGCGTAATTTAAATTATTAAGAACTCCAAAATTTTTTTTTCTTTTAATAATTTTTAGTCTTTTATCCTTAATTTTATTGATTATTTCTATTGTTCTATCTGTTGAACAATTATCGATGATTGTTAAGGAAAAGTTCCTGTGAGATTGTTTTAAAATAGAAAGAATTGATTTTTTTATTTTATTTTCTGAGTTATAAGTTGGCACAAAGATATTTATTTTTTTATCTTTCTTCATTTATGGAATTTATATGTCAGATATTTTAATTAAAGACTTGAATTATATCTATAAAAATAATAATTCCAATTCCTTTTTTAAAGATAAAATTATTTTAATTACTGGTGCTTCAGGTTTTCTTGGATCTTATTTTTCAAATTACTTTAGTTATTTTGTACACAATCTTAAAATAAAAAAAATCATACTAGTTGATATAAATATAAATAAAATAAAAAAAAATTTATTAAAAATACCAAAAAATAAGTGTGAGTTTCTGAATTGCGATATAACTAAAAAAAATTCAAAGTTTTTTAAATTAAAAAAAATCGATATAATTATCCACGCTGCGTCAATTGCTTCACCAACTTATTATAGAAAAAATCCATTATTGACAGCAGAGGCAAATGTAGATGGATTAAAAAATATATTAAATTTTAGTATTAAAAAGAAAGTTAAAAGGATCCTCTATTTTTCCTCTAGTGAGATATATGGAAATCCAGATGATAAGAATATTCCAACAAAAGAATCATACAATGGGAATGTATCCTCACTTGGTCCAAGAGCATGTTATGATGAGTCTAAAAGATATGGTGAAACGTTGTGTTATATATATAATCAAATGTATAATTTACCTATTAGAATAGTTAGACCATTTAATAATTATGGTCCATTTTTGAGTAGATTTGATAAGAGACTACCATCTGATTTGTTAAATACTTTTCTAAAAAATGAAAATATTATCTTATTTTCAGATGGAAAACCTAAAAGAACATTTTGCTATGTATCAGATGCTATATGTGGTTATTTGAAAGTAATTAAACATAATAAATTTGATGTATTTAATATTGGTAATAATGATCAGGAAATTTCTGTCTTAAAATTTACAAAGATTTTTAAAACAATTGCAAAAAATAATGTTAATTATTCTGGCAGAATAATATTCAAAAAAAATAAAGATAAAAAGTATTTAACAGACAACCCACAAAGACGTAAGCCATGTTTAAAAAAATCTAAATATTTTCTAAATTATAATCCCAAAATAAAACTAGAAGTGGGTCTTAAAAATTATTTAATGTATTATTATAATGATTAATGTAATTGGATTAGGGTTTGTTGGACTTACTACAGCTGTAGGCTTTGCTTATAAAGGAAAATTTGTAACAGGTGTTGAAATAGATGATGATAAAAGAAAAAAATTGAATAATATTGAAATTCCTTTTCATGAACCGCATCTCAAAAAAAAACTAAAAAATGTTAAAAATACAAGAAATCTACATATCTCAAATAAAGTTATAATTGATAAAAATATTAATTTCTTTTTTATCTGTGTTGGTACTCCTTCAAGAGTTAATGGATCAATTGATTTGACCATATTAAAAAATGCTATTAGGGATGTTGTTAAAAATATTAACTCAAAAAAAAACAATTCAAAAAACTATATTGTAATAAAGTCTACAGTGATACCTGGAACAGTAGATTTATTAAAAAAACAATATAAAAAATATAAAAACATAATCTTTATTTCCAATCCAGAATTTTTAAGAGAAGGATATGCGTGGGAAGATTTTATTAAACCTGACAAGATTGTTATTGGAGCAAATGATAAATTAGATTTTAATAATATTAAAAATTTGTATCAAGGATTTCAAAGTGAATTTATTTTAGTTACAGAAAGAGGTGCTGAATTTTCAAAATATTTATCAAATACTGCTTTAGCCGCAATGATAAGTTTTTCAAATGAGATGACAATATTTGCTGAAAAAATGAAAATTAATGAAATTTCTAAAATTTTTAGGTCATTTCATTTTGATAAGAGGTGGTACGGAAATCCATCTCAGATGGCAAATTATTTTCAACCTGGATTAGGTTATGGAGGTTATTGCTTACCAAAAGATGTAAGAGCTTTTATAAATCTTTCTAAGAATAAACAAATTAAAGTACCAATACTTTCATCTACAGATAAAGTAAATTCAGATATCTTTGATTATCAATTTAATAAAGTAATCAAAAGAATTAATAAAAAAAAAAAAATTTTTTTATTAGGTTTATCGTTTAAACCCAATTCTGATGATTTGAGAGACTCTAAAAGCTTAAAATTTGCAAAAAGACTTTACAATCTTAAATATAAAAATTTAGTTCTTTGTGATCCCGTATGTTACAAAGATTTAAAGAAAAAATTTATTAACTTAGAAATAAAAAAAAAAACCTTTAGTAAATAAAAATGCTATTTATATTCTTTTAACAGCGTGGCCAGAGTATCTTGACTTTATAAAAAAGAATAAAAGTTTAAATATTATTAATTTAAGATATTAAAGGTTTGAACTTATCAATTTTTCGGTTTCGTCCCAAAGTTTTGTTCCTTTAAATATATTTTTATAATAATTTTTCTTATCTTTTAGTATCATCATTAAATATTTAACTCTTATATCTTCTTTTTTTTCTAATTGCTTTTTTTCAAATGGATTTACGTAATTATAATTACAATTTTTTTTATTTTTAATAAATATAGAAAATTTTTCTTTTGAATTTTTATTTATAAAGAAATTGATTACTTTTTTTTTGTCTACTTCAAAACTAATTGAAAATATATTTTTTCTTAATATATATTCTCTTATTTTAATTTTTTTACCTAAAGAAGAAATAAAATAAAAAAAATGTATAAAATAAAACCTTAAGATTCCACCACCTTCTTTTGTATTATTTTTCCAGTTTCTTTTTTTATTAAATTTTGACTTAAAATTCCAAATTATATTTACACCTTTAAAATTTTTTTCTTTAATTTGCCTTGTTAATTTTAAATTCCAATTGGTTTTTTGAAAAGGTAAAGAAAATTTAAAATTTAATTTATTTTTTTTCAAAGTTTTTAATAAACTTATTGATCTTTTTGGAGTTCTTGCTAAAGGTTTTTCAAGAATTAATAATTTTTTATTTTTATTTTTAATAATCTTTTTTAAAAGAAATTCCTGATCTCTGGGTCTTTTTGCAATAATTATTGTTCTTGATTTCTTAATTATTTCATCTTCATTTTTAACAAAGATTATAATTTTAAGACATTTTTTTAGTTCAATTCTTGATAAAATTTTAGACTTATATTTTTCAAGTGTAATAACTTTATTTTTAGCATTATCGTGGAATACAGCTAACAACCAGCCATAAATGCCAAATCCAGATCCTAATATTCCATATTTCAATTTAAACTATTTTTTTAAAATTAGGTAAAGGTATATATAATTGTCTATTATAACCATTATTTTTTAAATACTTTTTTATTTCTTTATAAATGTGCCATCCCCATATTACCATTGCCTCAGGTTTAATTTTTTTGGTTATCCATTTATCATCACCTACAATTTTAATCTTAGTTCCTGGTACATAATGTCCAATTTTTTTTGAACCCACTTTTTCAAATACGCAAGGCATTACTTTTGAGTCTATTTTAAGCATGTTGATTAATACAATTGCTCTTGCAGGTAGGGCCTTTCCATACAATTTGAGATTATTCCTTTTAAAATATTTAAGTATTTTATAACTACTTTTCTTCCAATTTTTAATTTTATTTTGAACTTTATATATAGATTTTAATATATAATCTTCTTTATGCATTACTTTATATTCTTTTTTTTCATTAATTTTTTTTGTTAAAAAAACCCTTATGTTTCCACCATATCTAGATGGAAATTGTACTTGAGATATTTCGCAATCTAATAATTTAGCTATATATTGAAAAGATTTAAAACTGTATGTTCTGGGATGTTCAGAATAAAATGAATCAAATTGATTTTTTTTTATTATTTCACCTAAATAATGATTTTCAATAATAATTACTGTTTGATCATTGATTAATATTTTGAGGTTATTAATAAGTTGTTTAAAATTTACTATATGCGCAAATACATTTGTAAATGTTATAAGTTTTAATTTCCCTTTTGTTATTTTTTTTATTTTAAGTGCAACTTTTTTATCAAAATAATTTATAATTATTTTGTGACCATTCTTTCTTGCTTCTTTACCTGCAAAAGTTGGTTCTACACCAATAGTTTTCATTTTTTTTTTAAAATTATTTAATAAAGATCCATCACTACAGCCTATATCACATACATAATCCTCTTTATTATAACTATATTTCTTAAAAAAATTTTTACTTAAATCTTTCATTCCATCTACTACATCGTTAGTAAATCTAGGTCTATACTTATAAGATTTTGGAAATATTTTTTTTTGATCTATTATTTTATCTTGAAAAACTGTAATGCATTTAGGACAAAAATTTAAACTTGTTTTAAAGAACTTATTTTTTTTATTTCTTCCTATTTTTACAAAATCTTCGCATATAGGTAGACTTCCCAAATTAATAATGTTTTTTTTAAGTTTACCAGAGCAAATAACACATTTAGAGTCTTTTTTCATTTCTAAATTTTACCAAAAATGTTTTTTATCTTTATATAATTTGTCAAGGTATACCTGATCTCTTTGTGTATCCATTGAAAACCATGATCCTAAATGCAAATAACTTGATAATTGATTAATTCTAGCTAATTTTTCCAATGGTTGTTGCTCTAAAATTGTATTATCATTTTTTAAAAAGTTAAATATTTTCTGATTAAACACAAAAAATCCTCCATTTACTAAAAAGTCTTTTTCAAAATCTTTTTTTTCTAAAAATTTTTTTACTTTGTTATTTTTTACTTTCAAAACACCAAATCTGCTTGGTGGCGTTACAGCAGTTAGAGTTGCAATTGTTTTTTGTTTAAGGTGCAATTTCAACAGTTTCTTTATATTCAGATTAGATAAACCATCTCCATATGTAAAAAAAAAATTTTGTTCATTTTTAAGAATTTTTTCTAATCTTTTTAATCTACCTCCTGTATAAGTCTGTAAACCAGTATCAATTAAATTAACATTCCAAGTGTTTCTCGATTTTTTATATGAATTTTTTTTTGATAATTTTTTTCCATTGTAGTTAAATATAATTTTATTCCCATCAAATTGTTGAAAAAAATTTTTGATTACATTTAATTTATATCCTCCACAAATTATAAAATCTTTGTACCCTTGCCTTGAGTATATATTCATAATGTGCCACAATATTGGTTTGTCACCTATGTTAACCATAGGTTTTGGTTTATTTTGTGTTTCTTCAGAAATTCTTGTTCCAAGCCCGCCAGCTAAAATTACTACTTTCATATGAAATTATTTGATAACTATTATTATAATGTTTTTACAATTAATCCAAAAAATTAATAACAATAAAAAATACTTTTTTTTAATATCAGGATATATTTTCAGTTTTTTTTCAACATCAGCTCTTCTAGTCATTGTATATTTTAGTGATTTAAATTTTTTAACTGCAGATTTAGGATTAGCTAGTAGTTTTTTGCTATTTTTATGTCATCTATTATCTATTAATGAAAGATCTGTCTTGTTAGCAGATGAAGATTTAGAAAAGATTAATTCCTCTTTTATTTTTAGACTTCAATCTTCTATAGCATTATTAATTCTTTCTTCCGTTTTTTTCTATAGCCAAAATATTTTAAATATTTTTATCTTTAGCATTTCTATATTAATTATTTCACAATGGTGTTTAGAGATTTTCTTAGTAAAATGCGAAGTAAAAAAAAAATATAACTATCTTAAATATAATAGTTTTGCTTTAATATTTTATATTTGCGTCTCCGTAGCATTAATATTTCTTGGAGAAGTTTTAATATTTTCATTATTTACAATTTTATTTAATCTACTACTACTAAGTTTATCTCTTTTATATTTTAAAAAATTAAAATTATTTTTTAATTTTTTAAATTATTATAATTTTTTTATTAAGAAAAATATTTTATCTAATAGACTAACATCATCATTTTTTATTTCGATAAGTAATTTTTATTTTAGATTTTTTATTTATATATTATTTAGTAAAGAGTTAGCAGCGTCCGTTTTTACTTTTTTTACGCTTGGGTCTTTTCCAGCATCTATTTATTCACTTATTTTGGCACCTAGTTTAATTAGAAATAAATTTAGATTAAGTGATTACAATATTTTAATTGTTTTCTGCTTTTTATATTTTTGTATTGGAGGTAGTTTTTTATATTCTTATTATTTAAAGATCGATTTATTAAATAATGTTAATTTCCTAATATCTGGTTTCTCGATGGTCGGCTCAATAATTATGATTTATGCATTTCATAAACGACAGTTGATGATACATGATAAAAAAACCAGACCATTATGTTTTCAGATTGATATTTTTTTTTCATTATCAATAATATCTATAATTCCTATAATTTATTCCATTAAATCTTATATGCTTTTACCAGCGGCATTTTTAATAAACTCTATTATCGCTTATTTATTTTATGGCTTTAAGATAAGAGTTTCTAATTTTAAAAATTTTTACATATATCTCATTTTTTTCTTTTTACCTATTTTTTTTATTTTATTTAACGAAGATTTTTCTTTGTTACCAAAAGTTTACTATTCTATTGACCCCTTTTTTAATTCGTCTTTTCTTTTAAATTCTTTACCTATTCCTTTAGGTTTTTTTATTATCTCAATAATTTTTTTCGTCATTATCAAAAGTTATGTAATTGATAGATATATTTTATATATTTTTTCATTAATTGTTATTCTTGGTCTAACATCTATCAGTATATTGAAAGAAAACTTAAAATACGAAAATATTTATATTTTAGTTCAATTTGCTTTCCCAATTTGTGCATTTATAGTTGGAAATCAATTTGCAAAACAAAATAGGCAACATCTTAAATTTTTTAAAAGTATATTTTTTATTTTTCTATTCATTATTTCTTTTCAATTTTTTGATATTTTTAATTCAAAAGATCTAATTTTAAGCAGCAATATTTCAAGTTTTGGTATTTATAAACATCTGCAATATGTTTCACAAACAATTGGTTTAATTTTTATAATAACTATAACTTATTTAATGCAATATAATTATCTTAATAAATTACAAATATTTACATTGCTTTTAGTTGTAAATATTTACTTGGTATTTAGCACTTCTATTAGTGGGCTTATTTATACCACAATACTTAGTTTATTTATAATATACATTTTATTTAAAAAATTTTTCTTAAAAAAAATAAATTACTTATATGTGCTTTTGTCATTTACAATATTGTTCATAATTCTAAAAATCCAGTATAACTATCAAGCTAGCTATTTAGTTGAAACTACGTACTTTAAAATTATTAATCTTCTACCTTTGTTGTCAGATAGATTTTATTCATTATTATTTTACTCTGGTGAAATTTCTAATTTAAAAGATTTTTTATTTGGAAAAAATAATTTTAATACATTAAATCCATTATTTAATACGTCATTTAATTATTTTATTGATTTCATTTACAACTTAGGATTTTTAACTTTATTGCCATTAATTTATCTAATAATTAGATATATACAAAATACAAAGAAACAAATTAAAGAAAAAAATTCAGAATTTTCTATTCTTTTATGTATCTTTGTATTAATTTTTTTATTAATTGATACATTTATTAAGTCATCCTTAAGAGAACTTTATACTGGGAGTATATTGTTTTTTTTCTGGGGATTTTCATCACATTACATTAGAAAAAAATGAAAATAATAATTTTTACACAACATTTCTGGCCAGAAAATTTCAGAATTAATGATTTGGCTGAACAAATAATAAAAAATAAGAAAATTAAAGATTTATCAATTTTTACTGCAAAGCCTAATTACCCCAAAGGAAGAATTTTAACAGGTTATAAAAAATTCTTATTTGAAGAAGAAAAAAAAGGTAAAATAAAAATATATAGAACTCAAATAATTCCTAGGAGAAATGCATCAACATTAGACTTAGTATTAAATTATTTATCGTACGTGATATCTGCTTTATTCAATATATTTAGAATAAAAAAAAATTTTGATTTAGTTTTTGTTTATGCCACCAGTCCAATTTTTCAAGCAATACCTGCAATATTTTATTCAAAATTAAAAAATATTCCTATCGTACTTTGGGTACAAGATTTATGGCCGAATAGCGTTCAAGAGACTGGGTATATAAGTAATAAATTAATACTTAAAATTATTAAATATATTACTAGGATAATATATAATAATTGTGATTTAATTTTAGTTCAGTCTAAAAAGTTTATTTATCCTGTAAAGAAATTATCTAATACTAAAACCAGAACTTTTTATAACCCTTCACAATTTTCTTCAGTTAGAAAAAAAAAATTTAAATTAAAAAAAAATAAGATAAAAAAAATATACTATACAGGCAATATCGGCAATGCACAGAATTTAGAGAATTTAATTAAGTTTTGTAAAAATACTAAGTTGAATAATTTTAAGATTACTTTGTTTGGTGATGGAAGTAAGAAAAATTGGTTAAAAAGAAAAATTATTAATGAAAAGTTGTCAAAGAAAATTGAAATTAAGGATTACTTAAAAAATAATTTTATTAAAGAGGTAGCAAAAGCTGATAGCCTACTCTTATTATTATCAAAGGGGAAAGCATTGTCAAAAACTATACCTGCAAAATTTCAAACTTATTTATATTTTGGCAAACCAATAATCAGTTGGTCTGATGGAGAAGTATCTTATATTATTAACAAAAATGAGCTTGGTTATACTGCAAAATCTAGCTCTATTCATGAATTTTCACAAAGTATTTCTAAGATAATCAATATGAACCAAAAAGGTTATAAGAAATTTTATTTCAATAACATCAATTTTTTTAATAAAAACTTTTGTATAAGAAAAAATTCAGAAGAGCTTATTGAAATTTTTGAAAATTTAATAATAAAAAAATGATAAAAAAAATTTTAATTTTTATTTTTATTATCACAAGTTTATATGTTTCATTAAATTATATTGGCAATAAAACTATTTACTATTTTTTTTGTGCAACAAGTTTGTTTTATTTACTTTATATGTTTCGTAAAAAATCAATATTTTTTGATCAATTTATAGGTTTATTTCTTTTTTTTGGATTATGGTTTAATTTTTCTTTAAAAATCAAACTCAAAAACTTATTCCCTAATGGTTTTGGTGATTTCAAATATTGGTTTTCAGATGGAGTGGGATCATTTAACTTTTCAAGTGGTTCAATAGATAAGGTATTAATTATATGCATTATATCTTTCCTAGCAATATCAATATCTAGTTTTATAAGAGAAAAATTTTTTTTTTATAAGGATAATAAAATATCTAATTTAGAGAAAAAATTTTACATTAAAAAAAGAATACAAATTTTGATATCATTCGCAATATTAATTTTAATTCTTTCATTAATTAATTTTAGTTTTAAAATATATCAGAGAGGAATTGTAAACGATTTCGGTTTTATTATTAACTCTAGCTTTACTTTTATATTTTTTATTCTTTTGCCTTCAATTACAGCAATAATTATTAATTATGAATTTCACACATCAAAAAGTTTATTAATAACAATTATTATTTCTATATATGAGTCTTTCTTAAATAGTTTTTCTATATTAAGCAGAAATTTTATTTTTAATCCATTGTCAAATATTTTAGGTCTTTATAAGTTGAATAAATCAAATATGAAATTTAATTTCAAAATTTTCTATATATTTTTTGTTTTTATAATTATTTTTTTTATGATTTCAGTTATTTTTGTAAGCAAACAAAGAGATGAGTTTGTAATAAAAAATTTTCAAGAAGAGTCAATCAAACTTAATTCTTCTCAAAAACAAAATAATACATTAATCCAAAAATCTTCAGAGAGATTATTAAAAATTTTCATAAGTAGGTTAATAGGTGTAGAAGGGGTTATGGCTGTTTCAAGTAGTGATAAATTAAGCTTTAATTTATTTTTTTCTGCCTTAAACGAGAGGTTTGTAAGAGGAGAAAACTCTTTTTATGACAAATTTAAAAATGAACAAAGAACAACCATTAAATGTGATAATAAAAATAGCCCAAGAAATGACTGTAAAATAAATTCTATAAGTTTAATGGGAATTATTGCGTTTTTGTTTTATACAGGGTCATATATTTTTTTATTTTTTGCATTAATTGCAGTTTGTCTTATTTGTTCTCTTATAGAAACCTTGGCTTATAAACTGTCTGACAATATGGTATTTGCTGCATTTATTGCTCAAGTATTAGCTTATAGATTGTGGCATTTTGGATATATCCCATCAAGTAGTTATAAACTTTTATTAAGCATTTGCTTTATCGTATTTTTAATTTACTTATACAGGAAATTATTATCAAAAATTCAAATATGAAAATTCTAGTTGTTGGAGGCGCTGGTTATGTGGGTGGTGCCGTAACTGATTTGTTGTTACAAGATTCTAATAATGAAATTATTGTTTATGATGCTCTACTTTATGAAAGCTTATATCAAAAAAACGTAAAATTTGTTTATGGAGATATAAGAGACTATAGATTATTAAAAAGTTATCTTGAATGGGCAGAAAAAGTAGTATGGATGGCTGCTCTTGTTGGAGATGGTGCGTGTAGTATAAATCCTCTAATCACGAAACAAATTAATTTAGATACAGTTGAATTTCTAGCTAATAATTTTAACGGAAAGATAATATTTTTTTCGACTTGTTCAGTTTACGGTGCACAAGATGACTTATTAAGTGAAAATTCTACTACTGAACCGTTGTCCGTTTATGCATCTACTAAATTAGAAGCTGAGAAAATATTAGAAAAAAAAGATGCACTTATTTTTAGATTAGGAACATTATTTGGTGTTGGCGACTCATACTCTAGGGTAAGAATGGACCTAGTTGTAAACATCTTAACAGCCAAAGCAATTACTGAAAAAAAATTAACAGTCTTTGGTGGAAGACAGTTCAGACCTCTTTTGCATGTAAAGGATGCGGCAAGAGTTATACAAGAATCTCTATCATCAGATAATGTAGGAATATATAATTTACATCTTGAAAATATAAAAATTATTGACTTAGCTGAGAGAATTCAAAAATATTTCCCAGAAGTAAGTATTGAAAAAGTTGATATTAAATTTCAAGATGCTAGAAATTATCAAGCAGATGGAACTAAATTAAGAAATGATTTTAAATTTAGACCAATTTTTAAAGTTGAGGACGGCATTTCAGAGATTAAAAATTTAATTATTGAAAATAGAATTACAAATATTAATGATCCAAGATATACTAACCAAAAGTATCTTGAATTATTTAAATCAAAGTTAGAATTTTAAAGTGGTTCCTAAGCTATTCAAAGGTGGAATATCAAAAGATTTCAGAGGAAGTGTATCATTTAATAACAATTTAATTCTAAAAAAAATAAAAAGATTTTATATTGTAGAAAACAAAAAAAAAAATTTTGTTAGAGCTTGGCATGGACATAAAGTTGAGGCAAAATTTATATTTTGTATAAGAGGTATGGCAAAAATTTCAGCTGTTAAGATAGTTAATTTTAATAAACCATCAAAAAAAAGTAAGGTATTTTCTTGGAAATTAAATAGTGAAGTCCCAAATGTTATTTATATTCCACCAGGATATGCAAATGGCTCAAAGTCATTAACTAAAGATATGAAGTTAATAGTATTATCAACTACAACATTGAAAAAAAGTTTGAATGATGATTTTAGATTTCCTAAAGAATTTTGGAGGATTTAAAAATGTCTAATAAGATTTTAATACTTGGGGCTTCAGGAATGTTAGGTTGGCAAATAACAGATAAACTGCTTAAAGTAGGAGAAAAATTAACACTTACAGTTTCGAACTCAAATTCAGAAAAAAAACTAAGAAATAAAGTCAATAAAAATTTAAAAATCATAAAAATAGATTTTTTAAAAGAAAAAAAAGTTTTAAAGAAAATTATAACTAAACATAATATTATTATTAATTGTATTGGTTTAATTAAGCCTTATATAAACGATAAAAGCCAACAAGATATTAAAAAAGCATTAACTCTTAATTCATTACTCCCTGGTTATATTAATGATGTAATAAAAAATTCAAATATTAAAGTATATCAAATTGCAACTGATTGTGTCTTCTCTGGTAAAGATAAAAATTATCTTGAAAACTCAAAACATGATTGTGATGATGTTTACGGTAAAACAAAAAGTCTAGGAGAAATAAATTCAAAAAATTATTTTAACTTAAGGTGTTCAATTATTGGAGAAGAGATCAAAAATTATAAATCATTAATAAGTTGGTTTATTTCAAATAAAAACGGCGCATCTCTAAATGGTTTTGTAAATCATGAATGGAATGGACTTACCACTAATGCTTTTGCTGAAGTAATTAAAACTTTAATTACATCGAATATTAAAATTCCTAACTTAATACATTTAATTCCAAAAAATAAAATTTCTAAATATAAATTATTAAATATGCTAAATTTGAAATATCAAACTAATTTTAAAATAAAAAAATTTAAAAGTAATGTATCTATAAATAGAACTTTAAATACTAATTATAAAAAAATTAATCAAATTATTTGGAAAAAAACAAAATATGGAAAGGCCCCATCAATTGAGACTATGATATCGGAGATTTAATGAAGATCCTAACCATATTAGGAACTAGACCTGAAATTATTAGATTATCAGAAACGATAAAGTTAATAGATAAAAATCATAGCAATATATTGGTTCATACAGGACAAAACTTTAATTACGAACTAGATAAAATATTTTTTAAAAATTTCAATTTAAGAAAACCAGATTATTATTTAAATGCAAAGGGTTCTTTTGCGAACCAGCTATCAAAAATATCTACAAGACTAGAGAAAATAATAATTAAGGAAAAACCAGATAAATTTTTAGTTCTCGGAGATACCAATAGTAGTCTGGGAGCTATAGTTTCAAGAAGATTAGGTTTAAAAGTTTATCATATGGAAGCTGGCAACAGATGTTACAATCCTAAAAGTCCTGAAGAGATAAATAGAAAGATAATTGATCATGTTAGTCAAATTTTATTACCTTATACAAAAGGCAGTGCTTTAAATTTGGTTAAAGAAGGTATTAATAAAAAAAATATAATTGTTACAGGAAATCCAATATACGAGATTATATTAAAAAACTCGAAAAAAATTAATAAATCAAAAATACTAAATAAATTAAAAATAAAAAAAAAAAAATATTTTATTTTAACTCTGCATCGAGAAGAGAATGTAGATGATCCAAAAAAGTTGGAGAGTTTTATTAATATTTTTAATAATGTCACAAAAAATTATAAGTTACCAATTATATGGCCAATACATCCGAGAACACTCTTAAAGTTAAAAAAATTGAAAAAAAAATTGAATAGTGAAATTAAGCTAATAAAGCCTTTAGGATTTTTTGATTTCACATATTTGGAAAAAAATTCTATATCTATTTTTACTGATAGTGGAACAGTCCAAGAAGAGGCTTCTATATTTAAAATACCTTGTCTTATTGTAAGAGAGACTACAGAAAGACCAGAGACTATAGAGTCTGGATCAGGAATTATAGTACATAATAATTATTCAAAAGTAAAAAAAGCGCTGAATTTTTTTCTAAACAACGCCCATAAGACAAAGATAATTCCCGAGTATAATGTTAAGAATGTAAGTTCAAAAATACTAGATATATTAAAAAAATAATTTTTTAACCATGGAAAACTCCAAAATTAATATCTCAACTATATTTCAATTTTTATTATTACTATTTCCAATATTAATACTTTCTGGACCTTTGCTGAGCGATGCAGCCGTTATATTAATTACTATATATTTTATATTTAATTCTCAAATTTTATCTAAGGACAAAAAAATAAAATATTTTTTCTTTTTATTTCTCGCTTTTTATATCTTAATAAACATAAGTGCTTTCCTCAGTATTTATGTAAACCTTAGTTTAAATTCCATATTTTATTTTAGGTTCATTCTATTTGCTTTTTGTTTTATTGCTATCATCAATAATTCAAATTTTTTTTTTAAATATTTATCTTTAATAATTTTAACTATTTTTACTATTTTGTTTATTGACGGTATTAGTGAATATTTTTTTAATAAAAATTTATTAAACTATGATAATAAATATAATAATAGAGTTTCATCACTGTTTAAAGATGAATTAGTTTTAGGTTCATATACAGTAAGATTGCTACCTATCTTAATTGGATCACTAATTTTTTGTTTAAATTTTAAGAAAAGTATTAACTACATTATTTTAGCAATTGTATATTCATTAGGTCTATTTTTAATTTTATTATCTGGAGAAAGAACATCTCTAATCTTATTTGTTAGCTTTTCTTTATTTATATTCTTGTTTTGGAAAACAAAATTAATATTTAAACTATTTTTAATAATGACAATACCAATTGTTAGTTTGTTATTTATTTCAGATTCTTTTAAAAAAAGATTTTTAATTGAACCATTAATTCAAACAAATCTCATAAGTCAAAATACATTCGAAAAATTAAAATTAGTAGATGATAGTGATTTTAAATATCCTGATTACAATAAATCAAACAGTAGAAAATATTTCTTTAGTATTCATCATCATAGACACTATTTATCTGCGTGGAAAATATTTAAATCACATTTTATAATTGGTGCGGGACCAAAAAGTTTTAGAGTAAGTTGCAAGGTTGATAAGTTTAGGGTTTATATTCTTGATGAGTGGGAGGGTCACATAGATACGAATGAATGGTCTAAAATAAATAATTTTGGAGATTATAAATATTTAGACAATGAGAATCAAACATTTATAGACAATTTATTTATTGCAACGAATGATATGTCCCATGGTTATTTAAAACTAATTAATAAGGATCAGGCTTGTTCAACTCATCCTCATAATACTCATATTCAGATATTATCAGAATTAGGATTATTAGGATATACTTTTATAATATTATTCATTGTAATTATTATATATTTAGCTACCAAAATTAAATTCAATCAAATTACATTCAAAGATAACAGATTTAAAGATCTATCAATATTTTTATTAGGTGCTTGTTTTATGAATTTATGGCCACTATCCCCTAATGGTAATTTCTTTAATAATTGGCTATCAACTCTTTATTATTTACCTATAGGATTGTTGTTATATTGTTTTACTCAAAGAACAATAAAAAATGAAAAAAATTCAAAGAAATTATTTAAACAACAATAAAACTTTTTATTTTTTTATTGTAGCTATTTCATTATTGTTACATTTAATTTCATTAAATTATCAACCAGTTAACGATGAATTTATTTTTTTTAAAGGAGCAGATTTTATTTTTTCTTTTCAAAAGGATATAGTAAATATTTTTTTTCAATATAACGCTAATACTCTTGGTTTTTCATTATTAATAGCAGTTCTAAAATTTGTATTACCCTTTTTAGAAACGTCTCAAATTGCAAAATTATTATCTATTTCAAGTTTATTCTTTTTTGCTGCAGCAAGTCAAAAAATGTATTTAATTTTCAAACCAAGAATTAAATTTAAATTTTTTTTAATTTTAATTCTTTTTAATCCATTAATTTGGAATTATACTTTTAGGGGTATACCCGATGCTTTTTCTGCCAGCATTTGTCTTTTTTCAATTTTTTATATTTTATATAATGATAAATTAATTAAAAATTTAATTTACATTTTTGTATTTTCACTTGGAGTAATTATAAAACCATTTAATGCAATATTAATTTTACTAATTATATATTTCCACTTTTTTGAAAAAGGTCAAAAACATTTTTTTAAATTAATAATTCTTTTTCTATTTTTAACTTTATTGTATTTTTCTTTAAATTTTATATTTTTTAATTTTCTAATTACCCCACATAATTTTTCAAATGTATTTGAGCCAAATATTAGTAAATATTTTATTACACTCATTAACTATTTAGGCTTATTATTTTTTATAGCTTATCCTTTTTTTATAAAAACGATATTTAATTTTTTCGAAAAAAAAATATCGTATAATTTAATCTCCTATGTAATTTTATTTCTTATTTCATATATCTTATCAATTTATTTTGATATTAGTTTATCGGAAATGAATTTTGGCTATATTTCTAATTTTATAAGTACAAATTTTTTTGAAACTTTTATAATATTTAATTTTTTTTTAGCATTTTTAATTTTTTTTATTACTTTTAAAAAAAAAGAAAATAAAAACATTTTCTTACTTATATTAATTTTAATATTCATTTTGATAATGTCATTTACTCATTCAGCCCAAAGATATTTGATGATATTAATTCCTTTAGGTTATTTATATTTTAATAGTCAGATGACTAAAAAATATTTAATTTTAGCATGTATACTATCTTATGCATTTATAAATTTAATAATATTTGCAAATTTATATAATAATAATAAAGTAATTTCAGATATTGTATTATACCTAAATAATAACAAAATTTTGAATAAAACAAATCCTGGCTACATTGGGCAACATGCTTTAAATAATTTCACAAATTTTCATCATAAAAAATTAATAATAAAAAAATCTGATATTTTTGATGATAAAATCTATACAATTGTGGACAAAAAGCCTTTGCAAGATAATATAGTAGTGTACGAGGCTGTTAGTAAATTTATATTTATTGAAAGAAAATTATTTCTAATAAAAAATTTATGATATGAAAACACGTATTTAAATTACTATTTAATAAAAAAAATGAATAAAATAAAAGAAAATTTAATCTGGGATTGGTATAATAATTTACTGCTAAGCAACGATGTAAATAGAATAAGAAAATTAATAGTAAGGTATGAATTATTTAAAAAATCACTTTCAGTTCCTGGTGATATAGTTGAATGTGGTGTATTCAAAGGTGTTGGTCTTATTTATTGGCTTAAATTACTAAAGATTTTTGCTAATGGCGAAGACAAAAGAGTTATAGGTTTCGACACATTTTCAAAATTTTCATCACAACTTAAAAAATACGAAAAAAAATCAGCCGCCAAGTATATAAAAGAAGCTCAATTTAAAGGTATTGATTACAAAAAATTAGAGCAATTAATTAAAAGTAATGGTTTTGAAAATTGTGTTTTAATAAAAGGAGAAGTTAAAAATACGATGAAAAGATTTGCATCTAACAATAAAGGTTTGAGGATTTCATTATTAAATATAGATTTTGATACTTATGCTGGAACAAAAACTGTTTTAGAGAATTTTTATAGCAGAGTTAGTAAAGGAGGTATAATAATATTAGACGAATACGGAAAATCAGGATGGGGAGAGAGTGATGCTGTTGATGAATTTTTTAAAAATAAAAAAGTAAAAATAAACTCAGTTAGATTTTCTGGACAACCAACTGCTTACATAATTAAAGAATGAATTTATCTGAAACTCTTAAAAAAATAAATTTAAATATTGTGATTATTTAAAATAAAAATTTAATGAAATAGAAATTAATTATTTATAGTAAAAATGAAAAATATTAAATATGTAAAACGGCAAAAACTTAAAAATTTAAATGCAAATAATATTTTATCTAATAATAATTATATTAAATATTTTATTTTTTTTTAACCTCAATAAAATAAGTAATATATTAAATATTTATGATTTACCGGATTTCAAAAGGAAAATACATAAAGTAAAAATTCCTCAAATTGGTGGAATAATATTTTTTTTAAACTTTATTTTGTATTTAGTCTTTGACAAGTTTTATTTTAATGAACTACAAGGATTATCGTATTTTGTAATTTTTTTTTTCATCATTATCTATTTTTTTAATAGGAATATTTGATGATAAATATAACTTAAATGCAAAGATTAAAGGAATTCTATTTATTATAATTTTCTTCTTTACAATTATTTTTGAAAAAAATCTTTCAATAAATAATTTAATTTTTTCGATTAGCGAATTTACAATTAATACAAAATCATTCTCAACAATTTTTACTATAATTTGTTTATTTCTTTTTGTTAATGCTTTTAATATGTTTGATGGTATCAATGGTCAAATCGGAATTTATCTAATTATTATTTTTTCTTATTTGATATTCAAAAATTTATATTTAAATTTCTCAATTTGGATCATTATATCATTATTATTTTTTCTTTATTATAATTTAAAAGGTAAAATATTTTTTGGAGATAATGGTAGCTTATTCATATCATTTATGTTTGCTTTATTAATTATTAATACAAATAATAGAAATTTAAATATTTATGCTGATGAGATATTTATTTTAATGATGCTTCCAGGTATTGATATGGCGAGATTATTTATTGAAAGAATCTATAATAGAAAAAACCCTTTTAAAGCAGATAATAATCATTTACACCATATCTTAAACAGTCAAAAGTTTAAATATTTACCACTTTTAGTAAATTCATGTCTTGTGCTTTTTCCAATAATTGCCTTTAGTTTAGGTATAAATGGTTTTTTAATTATAATGTTTTTTTTAGCAGTTTACTTTACAGTAATTTTGATCAATAAAAAAAAAGCAAATATAAATTAAAATATTTTATTTTCATAATATTTTAATCCTCGCTCTATTCCTTCTTCCAGAGTAATTCTTGTTTTAAAACCTAATTTTCTTTGCTTATATGTTGAGCCTGCTCTAGCGAACACACCAACTGGTTTTGATTTTTGAGTAATTATTTTGAAATTATTACCATAAACTTTTCTACCTATTTTCAAAAAATCAATAAAACTTGTGAACTTTCCTGTTGAAAGATTTATAGCACTCGCATCATTTATTCTATCCATAGTTTTAATAACTCCTCTTACACAATCGTCTATATGTATAAAATCTCTCATTTGTTTGCCATCTCCCCAGACATGAACACTTTTCTTTTTTCTAGAGTTAATTATGTTGTTACATAAATTAGGAAAGGGATAATTAATATCTTGATCCTCACCATAACCTGAAAAAGGTCTATAACAAACGGAATTAATGTCATAATTTTTATATGCAATCTTGGCTAAATACTCACCAGTTAATTTTGACCAACCATAAGTATAATCAGGAACTCCCAAAACATTTTTAAAATTTATATCTTCCTCTTTTAACAGTCTATAATATTTTTTTGTTTGAAGATTTAGAGGATAACTTGCACTAGAACTAAAATATAAAACTTTTTTTGGTTTTGATGTAACACACCACTCCCAAAATTTGCTGTCAATTGTTAAGTCTTGAGCAACAGCTAAAGGATAATTTTCTATCATTTCTCTTCCACCAACTATTGCTGCAAGATGCAAAACATAATCAAACTTTTTATCTCTATTTTGAATAAACCATTTAGTACAATCCATTTTAACAAACTTAAAATTCTTATAATCATAAGGATCATATAAAGGCCATTTTTTTTTTAGGATTTATGGCCCCAGTAAATTTTTTAAGATTATCAATTCCAATTACATCAAATTTTTTATCAAGAAAATACTTACAAAAGTGTCTACCAACAAATCCAGCTACTCCAGTTATAAGCACTCTTTTCATTAATTTAAAATTTTCTGATAAAGTTTAAATGCTTCCCATGATTTCTTTGGAAGAAATTTTTTGATATGATTTGGGTTTTTTTTTATTTCCTTTATAAGTTTTAAATTGTTTTCATAACCTATGTATTCTTTCATCATATCTTTAGTAAGATCGTGTTCATTTCTTAACTGATATACTGATGGTTTATTATATACCACCTTCAAACCTTTTGCCTCAACATAATATGAGGCCCAGATATCATCCATTCTGCCAATATGTGGGAATAAAAAATAATGTTTAATTACTCTTCTCTTTAAATAAGTATTTTGAGAATTAAACGGAGAAAATTTATTTGAAGTAAATGGAAATACTTTTTCTTTAAATCTACACTCTGGAGAATGTTCCATTCTACATATAGCATCTATATCTGGATCTCCATTCCAAAAATCGGCCTGAATATCAAAACTTTCATTAACTTTTTTTATTTTATTAGATTTATTTTTGTTCTTAAGAATTTGTAATGGAAACCCTCTATGCCATAAATGACTATAATTAGTAACTGATAATGGATCAAAGGCATGTTCTTTAGTAATAAATTTTTTAATTTTGATTTTTTTTTCGATAAGTAAATTTTTGCCCCAGTTGGGTAAAGGGATATTATCATCATCAATAGTTGCAATTAGATCTGCACCTTTTTTATAGGCCACAATCATCGCAAAATTTCTTCTTTGAATACAGTTCCATCCAATTAAATCAGATAGTTTTTTACTTATTTTTTCTTGGTCCCTAGGATTTAAATAAATTCCATTTTTAAGTTTATAATTAGAAGGTGTCTTTAAATCACCAGCAACAATTAATTTCCAATCTTTCAAACTATCAAATTTTTTAATAGCATCAGTTGGAGTATTTATCGTTGTTGAGATAATATATTTATTTATCATTAATTACTTGTAACTGAATATTTATAGAAATTAACTCCAAAAATTTTTAAATTAGATGAAAAAATAGAATTATCTGTGTAATAAGTAATTTTATATTTTGATGATAGCAATTTTATTGCATTATTAATATTTTCAGTACACTTCAAATTAGCTTCCTGGCTTTCTCTGAGGAAACAATTATTATATTTATGATAAACGTTGGGCATCATGACCCCAGGATTTGTGTGTTCTAATATGTTTTCCTTATTTAAATATTCCATGATTTGTTGTGTAGATTTTCCAGTTATATAATAGTTAAAAAGTAAAAAAAAATTAGCAAAAGTATAGATAACCAATGTAATAAATATGATTTTTTTTGGCTGAGTTACGCTAAAAAGGAATAATAAAAAAAAAGGCAGTGGCAATATAAGATATCTTTGTGCAGCTTTTATAAAAGACAATACTATTAAATAAATTAAAATAGTACTGATAATTACTAAATATTGATTATTTTCCTTATTATTAAACTTATTATTTTTTCCAAAAGAGATTAATAAAATAAAAAAAGAAAAGAATCCAAATAAGATAATTGTTTTGTATAAACTATTAGGAATATATTTTTGTAAAGGTCCTAGGTCTAGTTCAGATGAGATAAATAAATAACTTTGAAAATAAATACAAAGAAGAATAATAAAAAATGTTAATAATAAACTTTTAAAATTTACTCTATTAATAGTCTTTAAATAAAAAACTAAAGTAAATGGAAAAGTAATAAGCATTAAATATCCAATATAAAAAATAAGATTATTTAATACCCAGAAAATATCTCTACCAAGATCATTTCCAATAATAGCAATTTGTAAATCCTCATTTTTTGGAGCAAATAAAAAACCTAGATACTTATATATTGTTAAGTGAAAAATTATAAAAGGAATTAATATTAATAATAAAACATAAATCATTCTTAAATTCACAAATACTTTTCTTTCACTTTTGCTAAATAAGTGAAATAAAATTGGTATAATTAAAATTAAGTTGTAGGATTTGATTATTGTTGAAATCCCAAGAAGGAAACTATTAAAATAGATAGATCTAGAATTATTTGTAATTAGAATATTCGAAAAAAAATATATTGCTACTGAATATGCAAATAAATCATTAAAACTTCTAAAACCATAATTCCATATAATACAATTAAAAAAAATTATTAATAAAAATAAATTTCTATAGTTTGTAAAATTATAAAATTTTAAAATATTAAAAATTCCTAAACCTAAAAAAAAATAACTTGATGCAGATATTAATTTTATAGACTCATGACCATTAAGAAATGGAAAAAGTATATTTAATGATGAACCTAGAAATGAAAATAAATAAGTATTAAATTGAGTATTATAATAGGCAGTAAGATATTTAATTTTATCACTTGATTCAAAAAAATTTGCAAAAGCTCCATAACCACCTTCAAAATTAGTGGGATGAAAATTTATTGAAATTAAATGAAATATAAAAGTAAAACATAGTATAAATATGGTTGATGTTACAGATTTATTAACTTTAATCATTCAAGTTTTTTTGTTTAGTCTATTAATGCTATATTTAATTATGAGTAAATTCTAATATTTTAATACTGATAAAGATTATAATCAACATTTGTCTATCATTTTTGAAGATTATATAAAGTTTTTTGGTATTTGAAAAAATATTAAATAAAGTTAATTTGTAAAAAAAAAATTAGAAAACTATAATTATCAAAAATTAAAAAAAATTTATTAATTTAAAAATTAGGAGAATTCACTGCTTTTATATAAAATAAAAATTTTCATTTTAAGAATTCTTGGTTACGACAAGCCATTAAGGGTGGCAGCCTTAAAGTATTTAAGCTTGAAATTTAAAACCTTTAGACCGCATTATGAGACCATACTTCTAGAAAGCGTACTAGAGGCAAAAAAAATTGGATATAAATCGGTATCAATTTTGGAACTAGGTGTTGCGGGTGGTAATGGCATTATTGCTTTAGAAAAATATGTAGAAAATATAAAAAAATTAACAAATATTGAAATTAACATATATGGTTTTGATACTGGAGAAGGTTTACCAGAAATAAAAAATAAATTTGACTCACCTTTTCTTTGGAAAAAAGGAGATTTTAAAATTACTGACAAAGATAATCTAAATAAGAAAATACACAGCAAAGTTTTTTATGGTGAAATTAAAAATACAATCGACGATTTCCTTCAGTCAAATCCTGAGAATATTATTGCAATTTTTTTTGATTTTGATTTATATAGCTCAACTAGTGATTTCCTTAATCAAATTGATAAAATAAAAAAATTTATTTGTCCAAGGGTATATTGTTATTTTGATGATGTATTTAACCCAAATCATTTAATAGATGAACACAGTGGTGAACTATTAGCTATAAAAGAATTTAACAATAAAAATACTGATATCAAAATTGGTAAATCACTCAGTAACACCAATGACTTTAAATTTCCATTAGGGAAAGACAATTTATTTATGTTGCATTATTTTAATCATGAGAAGTATGATTATTATATTGGTAAAGAAAATGATGTGTCTTTAAATATAGGAGATAAAAAAGTTCATTCAATTTTTGATTTAAAATAGTAAATTATTTAACTAGATTATCTTTATTGGAAAAAAAAATTCTAAAACCAGTATTTATATATAAGAAATTTCGCATGAAAGTATTACTTGTATTACCTTCTTCTCTTTTCTTCCAATTACTAGAAATCTCAATAAATTGAATTCCTAATTTTATTGGAATTAACATAGTTTCTAAAAGAATAGGATGTTGAATTTCTTTTAAATTAAATTTTTTTATTAGATTAGAAGGATAAACTCTAAAAGCAAAAGTTAAATCAGTCATTGGTACAGAATATAAACTTGCAAAAAATAATTGAAAAAATTTATTTAGTATCAACTTAATAAAATTGTATCCCTCAAATGAATTTTTTCTTAACCATCTGTTAGCAACTATAATTTTTTCTGGATTTTTAATAGATTTATTAATCAATTTTTTAACATCTTTTGGATTTGTCTCTAAATCTGATGCCATTAAAATAAAATGTGAAGATTTTATTATTTTTATTACTTCTTTTAACGCTCCACCAATATATTTCTCTTTTTGATAGACAATTCTTAACTTTTTTTTATATTTTTTTTTAAGTTTTTTAGTTGTTATTTTACTTGCTATCGTTGTTTTGGTTTTTGAAATTACAATAATATATTGAGATATAAACCTTGAGTTATATTTTTCTATTATTTCTATTGTTTTTACTAATGAAAAAGTTTCATCTATAACAGGTAAAAAAATATCAAATTTTTGTTTTTTACTTAATGAATGAGTACTTTTTATAGCCATTAACTTTTTTTAAATTTAGTTGTTTTGGATAAAATTCGAAATTAATAAGATGTGAACAAGGATTTAATTTACTATAGTAGCACATAGATTGTTTTGGTGCATAAAGTAATATTTCATTATTTAAAGAGAAAGGTATATTATCAAATCTTTCGTTGTTTTTTGTATCCGAATAAATACTTGGCCAAGCAGAATATTTTTCATTCAAATTATCACTTATCCTAATTGAATTTTTTGCCAATAAACCAATAAAAAATATCAATATAATATATTTTGTTCCCTTCTTTAATAACTCTAAGTCTGGGTTGAAAAATTTAAATATTAAACTACTAAAGGCTAAACTAAAAAAACTAATCAAATAACCATATCCGTATCTAAAAACTGGAAATTTTAAGAACCACATTATTGAACCTAATAAGTTTAAAATTATCAGAAAATATATAAAAATTTTTTCTTGTTTTATTAGTGCTTTATAATCTAAATTTTTTCTTCTTCCAAAAATTAATATGTAAAGAAATAAAAAAAACGTAAACACTAAAAAAGGAGTAACTTTTTCTAAAATTTTTTTACCGTGATGTTTTTTCCAAACCACAATCCATTCATAAGTTTCAATATATTCTTCAAAACTTTTGGTAGTTTGATTTGGGGCACCTTTAGTCCATGCTTCATTTTCTATTCTACCACTTTTAGCATTACTTCTTCTGGTTTCACTCTTATCAAACCAACTTAAATTTTTAATGCAGCTTTGCTCAACAGGAAAAATTATACATCCTGAGATTAAAATATTTTTTAAAATCCATGAAAAAAATATAAAACAAATTATTAAAAAAAATTTATTTTTATAAATAGTTAAAAATTTTTTGTTTATTAAAAAATATACAGGTATTAGTAAAGAAAATAGCATTGTAATCTTATTAAAAAAAATAAAGACCGCTACAAGACTTATTTTATTAAAAAAATTATAATATTCATCAATATGTTTCTTCCAATCTAATGATAATATAATTAAAAATAAAAAATAAAAATGAGAAGGCGCATCATTTCCAAAGCTACTATATCTATTCATTCTAAAAAAAATAAATATTAAGAATAAAAATGCTATAAAAAACTTTATATTGTTCTGTTCTTTAAATATAAATTTAATTAAGTATAGAATTATAAAACTGAAAACTAGACCATGGGGAATTAAAATTCCGTTATCCCCAAATATATGATTATTAAATGATCCAGATAAGTATTGAAAAATTGAAGTATGTCCAAATCGAAAATGTAAATTTGATAATCCAATTATTATTTTTTGATCATTAATAAGACTTATAAAGGGTAAATGATATAAACCAGCATCTGGCCTATAAACATTGTCATAGGACATTGTTATTGTAGAGATTATAGCTGCGAAAAATGAGCATAAAATTATCTTCTTAAAACTTATTTTTAAATTAGTTTTATAAAGCAAAACCAATATTATAGGTAAAATAAAAATAAGATCGTTAAGATATTTATTTAAGCTAAAAAAAAAATTTAAAAAAAAAGGTATAATGCTGGCAAATATCATACCTATTAATGCATATTCATAATAATTATCTTTTGCACTTAAGTTTTCGTTAAATAGAAACTTGCTAGCCAAAGAACCTAATGAAAAAAAATAAATTGAAGAAATAAAGAATGAAAGAAAAATAAAAAACATATAAAAAATATTATTATATAAAATAAAAAATTAATAAATGATTAATCTAAATATATTTAATATTTTAAAATATAAGTTGGTGAGAATTATAGAATCAAATCCTACTTTAAATTTATTAATCTATAATAATGTAAGATTCTTTAAGTTCCTACTGCCTCATGAAAAGGACTATTTAGGGATGAAAAAAATTTGCAAAAACGATGTTAACGCAACAATAATAGATGTTGGAGCTAATTTAGGAATTTCAACTATGGGGTTTAGAGAAATGGGCTTTAAAAATAACATTTATATATACGAACCTAATTATGAAATTTATAAAAAATATTTAAAGCCATTAGTTAAAACTTACAAAAAATTACATATAAATAATTTTGCATTAGGAGATAAAAATCATACAAAGAATTTTTATATTCCATATTATAAAGGAAAACCGATCCATTATTTTGGAAGTTTTAATAGAAGTTATATAGTTAATAGTATCAAAATCACATTTCCAAAATTATTACTTGATATTGAAATTAAAAAAAGAAAAGTTAGAATTCAGAAATTTGACAGTTTAAAAAGTAAATTTAAGCCTCATTTTATTAAAATCGATGTTGAGGGTTATGATCATATTGTCATAAAAGGTTTAATTAAAACTATTAAAAAGCATAAACCAATTATTTTAGTAGAGTATAATAAAGAAAATTTTTTGATTATTAAAAATTATTTAAAAAAATATGGAGCTTATATTTATAATATTGAAGAAAATAGATTTCTAAAGTTGAAAAAAAAATATTTTAAAAAAACTATTTCTAGAAGTAATAAAACTAACTTATTATCTAACAGAAATATTTATTTTTTACCAAATGCAGAATAAAAATTTAATCTCTATTGTTATACCAGTATATAATGAAGAGAAATTAATAAAAAAACTTTTGATAAAAGTTAATTCCATCAAAAATATTAAAAAGGAAGTTATAGTTGTTAATGACGGCTCGAGCGATAATACACTTGATACTTTAAAGAATAATTGCTCTAAATTATATGATTTATTAATAAATTATAAAAAAAATAGAGGGAAGGGTTATGCATGTAGAATGGGTTTAAGAAAAGCATCTGGAACAATTATTATTATTCAAGATGGTGATTTAGAATATAACCCAAAGAATTATAGTAGATTAATCAATCCAATTTTACAAAATAAAACAAATGTAGTTTATGGTTCTAGAGTTTTAAAAGGAGGCAAAAGAGTAAGACCGAAAACAATAAGTTTCAAAATAAGAATTTTAGCTAACCATTTTTTAACTTTTTTATCTAATATTTTAAATAATCAAAATTTAACAGATGCTCATACTTGTTATAAGGTTTTTAAAAAGAGTACTTATAATAAAATAAAATTAAAAGAAGATGGTTTTAATTTTTGCCCAGAAATGACAACAAAATTTTCAAAAATTAATGAAAAAATCCTAGAAGTACCAATAGATTATTTTGGCAGAACGATTGAAGAGGGAAAAAAAATTCAATTTTTTGATGGTTTTAGAGCTATTAATTGTTTAATAAAATATAGATTTAAAGCACCAAAGTAATGCAAAAAATTTGTTATGTAGACGAAGATGGTAGATTTGGTGGTCCGCAACAAAGAATGTTAATAGTAGCAGATGAACTTAAAAAGCATAATATTAATGTAGAGTTTTTAATTCCAAATAATGAGGTTGAATTATTTAAAATAAAATTACAAGAAAAAAAATTACATTACCAGCAAATAAATTTAACTAGGCTTTCATTAAGACCAATATATTTAATTAAATATATATTTTTTTTTATTTTTGAAGTTTTACAATTAATTAAATTATTTAAAAAAAAGAAATATAGTATTATTCAAGCAAATAGTACTCCTCATTTTAAAGCAATTATTGCTGCAGCTTTTTTAAAAATTGATTCAGTGTGGGTTATAGAGGATAGCTATTTTCCTGAGATAATTGTTTTTATCTTTAGATCATTAGCAAAAATTAGCAATTGTAGAATTGTTTATACTAGTCAAAAAGTTAAAGAGTTCTATTTTGATAAAAGATCAGAATTAAAAAATCACAAGGTTGAAATATTCGCTCCAGCTGATATTAAAAAATTTGATGTGAATTTAAAACATAGTTTACCAGATTACATTAGTAAGAATAAAATTATAATAACAACTGTTGCAGGAATTGTTCCAGTCAAAGGTATTGAATATTTTATTAAAGCAGCTGATATTTTGGTAACTAAATATGATAAGGTTGAATTTTTGATTGCTGGAGCAAAAATAACTTCACAAACTAAATATTCAAAAAAAATTGATAAACTGCTAAAAAATAAAAATTATATAAAATACCTAGGAATGGTTGAAAATGTTGCTCAATTATTAAGATATTCAGATGTCTTTGTATGTTCTTCTATATCTGAAGCAGGACCGATAACAGTTTATGAGGCAATGTTAATGAAAAAGCCTGTCGTAACAACTAATGTTGGAGCGGTATCACAAATTATAAATAATAATAACAATGGATTAATTGTACCAGTCAAAAATTCTGAAGAAATAGCAATGGCAATTGAAAAACTAATCTTTGATAAACAGCTTAGAGAAAATATTGCAAATAATGCTTTAAATTTCTCAAAAGAATTTTTTTCTCTAAAAAAAATTATTGATAAATATAAACAAGTTTATAATTTTTCTAAATGAAGAATAATTTTAAAATATGCTCTAAGACTGTTATGGATACCACTGATCCAAATATTACTTTTAATAAATTTGGAGAATCAAATTATTACACTAACTTTATAAAAAATATAAAGCCAATTTGGAAGAATGATGGATCAAATTTTTACAAACTCGAAAAAATAGTTTCAAAAATAAAAAAAGATATGAAGAATAACGATTTTGATTGTATAATAGGTATAAGTGGTGGTGTTGATAGTTCGTATCTAACATATTTTGCTAAAGAAATTTTAAACCTAAGACCTCTAATTTATCATGTTGATGCTGGCTGGAATTCACAATTAGCTGTTAGTAATATAGAGAAAATTATAGACAAACTAAATCTTGATTTGCATACAGATGTAATTTATTGGCCAGAAATGAGAGACTTACAGCTTTCTTTCTTTAAAGCTCAAGTGCCGCATTTAGATACACCTCAAGATCATGCTTTTTTTTCATCAATGTATAATTATGCATCAAAATATAAAATAAAATATATACTTAATGGTGGTAACTACTCAACAGAATGTATAAGGGAACCACTGGAATGGCATTATCATGCCTCTGATTTAAAGCAAATAAAAGATATTCATTCAAAATTTGGAAAAACAAAGTTATCGAAGTTTCCAACAGCAGATATCTTTAAATATAAAATATACTATAGATTTTTTAAAGGAATAAAAGTTTTGCAACCATTGAATTATATAGAATATAAAAAAAAAAGTGCTACAGAATTATTGGAGTCAAAGTTTGACTGGAAACAATATTCCCACAAACATTATGAATCGAGATTTACCAAATTTTATGAAGGATATTGGCTTTTAAATAAATTTGGATACGATAAAAGAAAAGCACATTACTCTAGTCTAATACTCACAGATCAAATGAGTAGATCTGATGCTCTAAAGAAAATTGAAAATGCACCATATAGTGAAGAAATTGATGATGACTTTGAATATGTTGCAAATAAGTTAGATATTTCTGTAAATGAGCTTAAAGCAATAATGAATGAACAAAACAAATCTTTCAAAGATTATAAATCTAACTATGTAATGATAAACTTTTTTACAAAATTACTTAGACTTACTGGATTTGAGAAAAGAATAATTCAATGATTGGGATTGTAGACTATGGATTGGGAAATATTAAAGCTATATCAAATATTTATGATAAATTAAAAATTAGAAATAAGCTGATTAAAGCGGAATCTGATTTCGAAAATGTAGATAGATTAATACTCCCAGGAGTAGGAGCATTTGATAGTGCTATAGAAATGTTAAAAAAAAGCAAATTATATAATAAAATAGATAATTTAGTAGTTAATGATCAATTTAAGATACTTGGAATATGTGTAGGTATGCAAATATTTTCAATTAAAAGTTCTGAAGGCAGTCTTTCAGGATTTAATTGGATTGAAGGAGATGTAAAAAAATTTGAAGTAAATAATTCAATTATGAGATTACCACATATGGGCTGGAACAGTGTAAACATAAAAAAAAACTTACTATTTAATAATATTTCAGACAATGAGTATTTTTATTTTTGCCACTCTTATTATTTTAATTGTATTGATAGTAAAAATATTATGAGTGAAACAAAGTTTATAAATAACTTTGCGAGCTCAATAAATTATAAAAATATTTATGGTATACAATTTCATCCTGAAAAAAGTCACGATAATGGTATTAAAATTTTAAAAAATTTTTCAGAAATTTAAATGCTTTTACCAAGAATAATACCATGTTTACTGCTCACTAATGAGGGTTTAGTTAAAACTACAAATTTTACAAATCCAAATTATATTGGCGATCCAATAAATACTGTCAAAATATTTAATGAAAAAAGAGCTGATGAAATTATAATTTTAGATATATTTGCAACAACTTCAAAATACGAACCGAGATATGAACTTATACAAAAAATTGCAAGAGAAGCAAGAATGCCATTGTGTTATGGAGGAGGTATAAAAACCTTAGAACAGGTAAAAAAAATATTTTCTTTCGGAATAGAAAAAATAGCTCTTAGTTCTATATTGTTCAGCAATAAAGAACTTTTAAAAAAAATTTCAGAATATGTAGGAGTTCAAAGTACAGTTGCAATCTTAGATGTTAAAAAAAAATTTAATAAATATGAAATTTTTATAAACAATGGAAAAAAAAAAATTGATCAAAATTTTATTGAAACTGTCAATTATCTTCAAAATAATGGTGTAGGTGAAATAGTTGTAAACTCTATAGATAAGGATGGATCTATGGATGGCTACGATTTCGATTTAATTGATTTGGTATACAAATCTACATCCATTCCCATAACTATTTTAGGAGGTGCTGGAAATTATAGTGATTTAAGTAAAGTAGTTAAAAAATTTGGTTCAATCGGAATTGCTGCAGGAAGTTTATTTGTTTACAAAGGGTCTAGAAAAGCTGTTTTATTAAATTATCCCTCAAAAACTGAAAAAATTAATTTTTTGAAATAATATTTATTCACTGGACTAATTTTTTATATTTTGTATAAAACCTTGCCTGGTGATTATTGCGAAAGGGTAATACCCGATCCCATTCCGAACTCGGAAGTCAAGCCTTTCTGCGCCGATGGTACTTTGTCTTAAGACATGGA